>JACCDG010454871.1_pt1 | contig 29776 bp, 47 predicted proteins | sample 7442471 | NCBI WGS metagenome assembly JACCDG01 (sample SAMN15323444, study PRJNA562643) | freshwater metagenome | isolation source: river surface water | place: USA:Blue River Watershed | collected 2017-08-17 | reverse complement strand
TTTAATTACCCTTTCAATTCCAATCAATTATGTTAGGAGTGGTCTTGAATGCCTTGATTCAAAATACCAACTAGCTCAAATAAGGTGGTCGCACTACCTGCTTTTCCATCCTTAACAAGCTCTTGTACAGTGTCTCTAGTGGTCACTAATGTACGTCGGACAGCGGCTCTCGCGGCATCAATTTCACGATTAGTTGGCTGTTGTGGTTTGCTCAATGTATTTCTAGAACCCTTTGTTTTAAGGTGTTTACATGCTGAACATCCAAGCAGAGCTTCATACAGATGCCCGCATTGAATACAGTAATGTTTCAGGTCTTTATAGTTCATTCTTCACCTTCTCAACTATAAACAACACATAAGAAACAATAAGACCAACTGATTTGTGGGAATCGTTCACTGTATCAGCCGCAGGCATACTAAGCAGACTACGTACACTTTTAGCTCCCCCTAGAGGCAGTTTTGTGCATCATAGTATGTAGTTCGGGCTTCGTCAAAGGTGGGTAGTGGTATTATCGACACTTTTCTGCCCTCGACTTCAGGCATTGTACCACTTTTCTTAGGAAAGTCAAGCGATTTCGTCGTACCCGCTCAAGATTCTGAGAAGGTCAGCGAAGATTTCAGTGAGTTCTTCTGTGATTGTGTCCATCACCCCTTATTTTACCACAAAAACCAGGTTTTGTCAAGCGGATTTTTGACAATATACTATAGGGCGAATTTTAAGAAAAACTCATGGCGATGGTTGACACGAACCGATAATTGTGGTAGACTCTGCGGACAAGCCAAACAATCCTAGTAAGGAAGCAGAAAAATGACACTTGAAGAACTACGATTGCTGCGTGAGCGGATTCAAAAGATGCACGACGACGCTTATTATGAGGCTCGTACATGCTACGCTGAGGACGCTGATTACGATTGGGGTAAGACAGCGGCCTATAAGAACTGTCTTGAGGAAATCGACCGATTTATTCCTCTTGGCGGTTGACAAAACGCCCTCTGTCGTGTAGAATACGCGAGTCCTACGGAAACTAGCCCGGTACGGGCATTGGTCGCTTAACACTTTACTTTTGAGGGAAGATATGAAGGTCTATTTGGAAGTTGCTGAAATGCGTGAGGACGTTGATAAGATGGTTGCCCACTTCGAGAAGGCAGTTAGTCTGCGTGATTCGGTGGAAACCGATATTGATGTCGCCAGCAAGGTCGTGAAGGAATTGGATGCGGCACTTGAGATTGCGGCCAGCATTGCTGACGGTCTTGAGTTGCTGACCAATACTATCAAGGCTGTTGTCGTGCCGTTGGCAGATGAATTGAAGTCGCAACTCGCGGCAGAAGGAAATTTGCCCGAATAGTAACTTTTCTTCCTTTTTACCCTTGCATTTGGTCGCTCGCGGGTCAATAATTCGCTAGACGATTATTCACGGGTCATTATGTCCAGTGGACGCTCTTGGGGCGATAGCCATATCTCACGGTGTCTAACCCCTTGAGCAGTCCATCGGATATTCTAAAGTAAGAAAATAGTACGCAACATATGGTGCTACTGATGGGTACTCCACACAACATATAGTGGACTGCGTATCTACTAAGAGCTATTATGGGGCGTCCGTGCAACGAATTACCATTGGCCGAAATAGAGACAAAATTATGGCAGTCAAAGTCATTAAGGTAGGGGCTGACCCATCTGTGGTTAAGCAGGTGATATGCCGCCAGTGTGGTGCCACGTTAGAGTACGTCCCTATTGATGTCAAGAAATATGAGGGGCGGGACTATAGTGGTGGGCCTGATGGTCACACATGGATAGACTGCCCCAATTGTTCCAATAAAGTCATTCTCACAAGTTGGTAAATATACGCTTGCTAGGCGTATGCTGGCGAACCCATTTACATTGGATAGGACACACATGGCATACTACTTCTTTTGGTTGGTGTTTACTGGTGTAATGATGTGCCTATGTTTCACGCTTGCACCAGTTCATGGAACATCGGCACTTGTAGCTGGACTGATTAACCTAGTAACATGTGTGTTATATACACTATTGATTATAAGGGAAGATAAGAGTAAGGCTCGCGCCGCCCTATAATTTCTTTCCTTTCCCCAAAAATTTTTTCAGTTCGGGCCTTGACGCGACCGATAATTTGTGTATAATAAGAGTACGAGCGAGAGGGAAACTGACCGCTCACCAAATGGACTGGACCCGAAAGGGCTGGTCCACCACGGGCTTGTGTTACAGGTAACAACTTTGCCTTGCACGCAGAGTTTGCGGGTGCGACTCCCGACAGGTCCACTTCGGTAATGAATGGAGACAACGACTTGCAATCGTATAGTCTCAAGTCCACATACGTAACTCTCTATAGCCGAAAGCAATGGAAGTTAATTGCGGCCGCAAACGTATCTGGGCGGACTTCTTTGAGGTCTAATAGTTGAAAGTTGAGTAGTCCAAGTACCAATGATATGGGCGGGGAACTTATTCAACGATGGAACTTCTCTACGGCAGGGAAGTAAAACTAAGCCTTATATATAATGAAGCATAGATATTAGAAATGAGGGGCTGAGCAATCCTCTCTGACAAACGGCTCAAACTTATACTGTAGTGTCTGGGACCAAGCGAAACTCCAAATCTCGCTAGCGGGGCTCGAAACCTCGACAGTATGCTTGTATGTCCTGTCTAGCGGATTCTAGACTTTGGCCTTCTAAGCCGAAAGAGTGGGTTCGACTCCTACACGGGATACTGATGCTTACGCATCTGGTAGCGGGGACGACTTGTTGTTGCAGCAAGTATAAAAGAAGTGCAATATTAGTGGCAGAGGGATTACCACTATAAAAACCTCATATGGCCCATTCGTCTACTGGAAGGACACCTAGACTTTCAATCTAGGGACAGGGGTTCAAATCCCCTATGGGTCACTTAGTGCAACGAGTATGAGTCGCGGAGTGCGACGTTTGCTTTGGGAGCAAAAGGCGCAGGGTGCAACACCCTGATACTCGACTTTAAGAGATGGATAAGTGTGATGTTCTGTGTGCAAATTGTCATAGAATAGAACATTTCATGGGCGGTTAGCTTAGTGGCAAAAGCACCACGCTTACATCGTGGCTATCATAGGTTCGAGTCCTTTATCGCCTACTTGTTTGGCCCACTACCCCAAAGTAGAGGGAGCAGATTTAAACCCTGTTAAGTCTCGGCTCGTACCCGAGGTGGGCTACTTCAGATAACATAGGGTAGAGATGACGCCCGCATCAATCTGAACGAATCATCTGGCCGTCTAGGGGAGCCACAATTCCTCTTTTCTGCTTGACAAAATCGCTTCGGCGGTGTATAATAAGAACATGGAGCGGTGAGAGCGCTCGACGCAAAAGACTCTCTTGGCCCGACCGTGCCCCTCCCCTAGAGAACGGTCAGATTTTATCAGGTTCACTAGGAGTGACGTAAGTTTCATAAGCTTAACGGCATGTGGTTCGAGTCCACTATCTGATACTTAATGGTCTAACTCCCAATGGCAGTTACGACAAAGTTGTGCTAGATTGTCAATATGGTTGACTGTAGAAATTGGTGTGCTGTCATCATAGTCTGCAACAGATTTAAGATGGACAATCTCAGTAAATTTGTTGTATGGACATTTAGCACATTGAATAGTATAGTTTGGATTAGCTCTACGATATACGCTGCGTGAGTGAGCGCGGATACGAGAGTGTAACTGTGGGGTACTTAACTTTTTACGTAAATCACCAAGAGTGACTTTGTCCCAGTTGACCCAGTTTCGATTATTACTAGAGCATACGCAGTCGCGGCAGTATTTTTTAGCCACCCATTTTGGGGCTATTTCAATACCGCAGCCTGCACAGATAGTTGGTTTTGTTTTACCTGTTTGAGTTAGTGCATAGCATTTCCTTGAACAATATTTTGAGCTACACGCTGTTTGACAATTTGCGCATTGATTATTAAGCCTAGGTTTAGACTTTTTCTTTGTCCTACCTAGCGTCTTGTCTCTAGCTGTTTTGGCGTTCCATTTACATGGACGGCTGCAATATATATGAATTTTGCTAGCTGGTTCAAAGGGCTGTTGACAATGATGACATAACATGTGTATTCTCCTGTGGGGGAACGAGAGTCCTACCACTATATTATACACCAAAACATTGCAGGGCGTGGTGCTGGTTCCACCTTTTGTTTCATATGCAAAATGACGCGCGTTCGATTCGTGCCCCTGTTACTCGGCCCTACGCACAAGCGCGTAGGTTAAAAGACAGGACAGACTTCCTGCGGCCAAATTTTACAGTGGATTGGATGTTGGTATTCATGCTTCGCTCTGAACGAAGTTCGCAGAGGTTCGATTCCTCTCACTGTAGCTTAGTGTATTGGTGACAGCGTAAGAGTACCATAAGTCTAAGAGGCTAACGCTTAGTAGCAGAGAATAAGGCCAATATACTATATTTGGGGGTTGTACTTGCCGCGAATCTTATAAGTTCGTCAGATAATAAATGGCAGGTGGCGCTGAATGGTTCGATTCCATCAACCCCTACTTGGTTGTACGAGGTGCCAGCATCGGCCCAAAAATCCAAAGCTGGGGACTACCCTCACTGAGAAAGCTTTAGTCGGCCCTCAGTAAAGTATAGCCAATTCACTGGTGTACGCCCATACCCAGTATAAAAAGAGGGCAAGCAAGGTCGTATAGCACAATGGCAAGTGCCGCTGTCTTGTAAACAGCAGACCTCCGTTCGATTCGGAGTATGACCTCTTATGTTTGATAACGCTGATAATACAAGAAAACAGGGTGACATTGGCCTTGGATGTGCTATTCGCCGGTTCACAATATTAGGCCATACAGTGGCGGTTCCACTAACGGATAGCCAGCCATATGACTTATTGGTGGATGTGGGTGATAGGATACATAGGGTGCAAGTCAAAAGCACAAGATTCAAAAAGCGTGGTGGTAGTTTTTATGTAAGTCTGACACTCAAGGGTGGAAACCGTTCTGGTAGAACGATAACTTCGTTTGATAAAACCCTAGTTGATTCAGTTTACATTGTTACGAGCGAGGGTGTTGAATACTGGATTCCAGTAGAGAAGATGAAAAGCAACAATACCATATCGCTTGGTAAGTTTTATGATGAGTTTATAATCGGAAGGTAATCCCGGATGGTCTGGGCGTAGTTTTGAAAACTAAGGGTGCAGCAATGCATCGCGTTCGATTCGTGTGCCTTCCGCTTATATATGTTGGTGGGGATGTCACCTAAAACGTGGCCGAAGTGGATAACAAGACCACAACATTCTTAGGCTGTTTCCTATATAGTATACGTGTGATGGTCCTAGTGGTGCGCTGTAAACGCATTGAGGTAAAATGACTAGGTGGCTCCTCGCGGGGGTTCGATTCCCTCATTGCACACTTCTGTTACCAGAAAGTGGATGGTATTAAATTACTGCGCCAAACAATGAGAGTAGTAAGCAGAATATATTCTAGGTGGGTCTGTGTTGGTACGGATTGCAAGCTTTGAACTTGCCTGCCCTTGGTTCGATTCCAAGACCTAGAACTATGGGTTCCGTAAAGAATATCGGTGTATAACCGAGGTATCCACCAAATAGAGAAGGGTAGCACCAGTGGTTCGGGTGCTTTAAACTTAACGACGCCTCGCGTTAGGGCCTCATCGCACAGGAGTTTGGTTCAGCAGAGCCAGGTGTGTTATTCATAGTTTCACACGCTCCATTATAAGCCCAGCAGGTGATTAAGTTCGCTTGCTGGGTTTTTGCATTGACTTACTCAAACCCGCCCGCAAATACCAGCTTGCCGATGATATCTTGTACCATCGTCTTCATCTCTGCATACTGTTGAAACGCCCTCTCTTTATCATATTGCCAGTTAAGACTATCAGCAGCCTGACTACCTTTCCAAGACAATTCAGTATACAATGTACCAAGCATATCCGCCAATTCCTTCTTGGTTTTGACCACATGCTTTGGCTTCTCGGAGGCCGCACACATTATTCTTTTTCTCCTTCCGAACCCCATGCCTTATTCATTTCATCAGCTTCCATCTGACTGCTGATAATCTTGTACATCAGCCCCATGCCCTCTAGCACGCCTTCAATATAGATTTGGTCGCGCTCTGACCCAGTCTGCAAGGTGACATAAGCTGTCATCTGCAACTGCTTGTAGAATTGAGGGTTCTCCTCTTTGATGGTAGCATAGATATCCTCAAGTAGTTTGGTTCTACCCTTCTGGGATAGGTCTGCTGTAATAGCGAATCCAAGTTCATTAGTAATCACAGGTATCTTCATGTTCAAGTGTCCTATAAAAAAGTCCGACTATGCTAAAAGTACGCTTGCTGAGGCTATCCCGGCGCAAGGAGGAGAGATAGGGTGATACATATATCAACTCCTATAGCTCTAAGTCCTTATTTCACGTAACATATTATACCATAAGAACTTATCGGCGTCAAGCGCTAAAGTCTTGAGGCAAAAGGGTTTACAGTTTGGCACAAGAAGTGCGGCCCGCGAACCCACCTAAAGTCTTATGTACCAGGGGTTTACGTCACACCTATATGTAGGTATATAAAAAAACACGCCCCATATAGAGGCGTGCCTTTAGTATCATTCTCTTGGTTGGCAACATTCATAAACAACGAATGATATGATGCCAATCGCAATAACCCATCCTGCTAAGGTTGCCACGGTTGACCCCTAATTAAAGAATAGGAAGGGATGGGGCCACTGTTGACCCCACCCCACCCCTATTTTAACTAGGCAGTCTGGGCCGACTTCTCAGCCTTTTCGGCATCGCGGGCGACCTTTGCGGCCTCCAGCTTATCCATTTCGGCCTTGACCTGCTCCACCGTCAGACCCTTGATTTGAGCGATGAACTCCAAGGAATCTTCCGGCTTGACCTTCGTGCCACCATTGCGGGGGAAGTGCTTCAAAGGCCACTTCTCGCTTCGCATACGGGAGCAACGCTGCTCGAACGACGCCCGTGCCATGTTGGTCGCCTTGATGGCGTCCTCGCGGGTTTCCGCCGCTTCGTGGATTGCGAAAAACTCGTTATCCTTGAGCGACTTGGCTCGCTTCTTCTTCGTGGAAACACCCTCGACCACGCCCGTTTCAACCACAGCCTCAACTTCCGAACCTTCAACCGTTTCAATTTCGTTCGACATAACTTCACAATCTCCAAAAAATGTTTGGCCGCAAGAACACCTTGCCGTCGCCGTTTCCTTCTGCCTTACTCGGTCATTATACCATAATTATCGTCCGTGTCAAGTGCTTGGCTTTACTTATTTTTCGGCCAGACTCTCACATCATCCAGCACACGCACCAGTTCGACAAGCTGCCCCACCATTTGGGCATGATTTTTGCACGGCCTATAGAACGCAGCGTATTGGCGTCCACGAATTTTAACAAACGTGAACTGAGTTTTGTTTTTCATTTGATTCTTTCCTTTTGTTGTTTCCATGTCTTACTCGCTCATTATACAGTATCGTCCGTTTAAGTCAACAACCATTAGCAAAAATAATCAGAATAGTTGTAAGTCCCTGGTACGTAAGGGTTTGCGTCATTTTTGAGGCCCGCCGCCACCCCCTGGTTGGGGGATGGCTATAGCGTTTAGGTGATGGTAAGTTTACCAATCTTCCCAGTGTCAATAAACTCGCACTCGTCCCACGTCCCACGTAATGGGCCGATTAAGAAGGCGTCTTTGTTGAGCAAGAATAAAGCTTCGCCAATCACAATCACCTCTTTGTCGTGATTGGTGCTTACCTTATACACCTTGCCCGATTGGTCGTGCCGGGTGATTTCGGTAAAGGTATACGTCATTGGTTTAGCTGGCCGATTTTCAAATCGCATCATAGTCCTCGTTTTCACAAAATGGGTCGAATTTGTTCATTAGGTTGTCAAACCAGTCTAGGGCAATCTCACGCGTGATGAGGTTGTCGGCATACTGGGTAACATACGTATTGTAGTCAACCTCAATCGTTGTCCCTTCAATCGCACGCCACCCGCCTGTAGACACTGTAAAAAATGCCCAACTGATTTTTGACATATCAACATCCTCACGACCACCCCACCCGTTAGGGTAGGTCTTTGGTCGATTGAATGCATAGAGCGACAATGCCACGGCCACGGCTTCCACTGGACTATCGGCCAAGCATACTACCTTGACCTTATCATTCCAGACATAATATTTTTTCGGTTTCATTGTTAGACTTTCGTGGTTTTTGGACCATATGAACCCTTACCCTTCAAGGCCCGTACATCCTTCCCGGCTTGTGACCCGGCAGGTTGGGGACCGTGGATAAGCAAGGCAAAATTGGTATTCCGCAGACTTGGTAAAGCTGCCTGAATATCAAATTCGTCCACAACTAGCCCAAGGTCCGCAGCTTCCGCCTCTGACCCGACTACCTTAGCATAACGCAGACCGTTCGGTGTAATCATATCGTCCCGCGTGCCACCATAGCTAGCGGTCAAGATTAGATTGTCTGGCAAAAGTCCCTTATTCTTCGCATATACCCAAAACGGTATAGACTTAGTATATGCGTAGAATACCCTATCGGTATACATACCGCAGACTTCCAACCATGCCATGAAGTAGTTTTTAGTGAAAAAATCGCCGTCCGTGTGAATCCGAACATAATCGAATTTCTTAGGCAAAGCAGACAGCAGCAGACTACGCATAGCGGCGACGTTGTTTCCGCAGTTTACCAAAGCCCGCCAGTTTGCCTTATGCAAATTGTAGACATTAGGTAGCCGCACTTCGCCAGACACGCTATAGCACCGATGCACCATATCTGGCCCATCTTCTACGTGCCGCTTGCCTTGCTCATCTTCCACAACTTTCGCAAAGCATTCTTTCGCAAACGGACACGAATAGCCAGACAACAGCGGCAGACTAATAATCTTGCCGCCCACCATCTTAGCCAGACCTTCCAGTTTAGCATTCGCATTCACAAACTTGAGCATTTTCGTTTTCCTTATTGTGGCTTGTCCCACAATTATAGCAGACTTCAAAAATAAGTCAAGTGGCAATTTGCTTGTAGCGTTGGCTTATTCTATTGTCGTCACAATAGGTAAGTAGCGAACCCTAGGATAAACCGGCGTGAGGTTATTCCCCATCGCGGCCTGTTCGCCGCCACTTGATACGCTGATTATACAGTAATTATCGGCCATGTCAACTACTATCTTTAGATATCTAAGTCGTTAACCAGGCAGCACTTACAACCTGATTTTATCTCCTTACAGCATAAGGGTTTGCGTCGATTCGCGGCCCGCCCGCTATTAAATTTTGCTGGGTGCTACCCTTCGGGGATAGCATAGCCGTGTTACGGGCTAGGTGTTAATTCTCCCCCAGCAGGGTGGTTTACAGCCACCTAATTATCGTTTTACCTCTACATGTTCGCCACGTTGTACGGCGGCTAGTACATCCTTCAGGCCAGCAACAAATGCTGAATCCTTAAAATAGCCCATGTCCCGCTCTTGTTCGCTACGTGTCTCAATAGCGATGCTAAGAGCAAGGGCTAGATTGTCAGCAAGAATTTTCATGGCTGCTCCGGTTTAATCTCGGTCCAAGTCAGATTCTTACCAAAAATGTGTAATTCTTCTTGGTAGTCGCGAATCTTCTTGGCGTTGATGTTTGGGCAATAAGTAACTTTTAAGCTGTTGTCCACAGCGAACACATTGTCACCATCAGCAACCAAGATATACTCTCGTCCATTGTCTCCGCTTACGAACGGTTTACCAGCCAATTGTAGAAACTTCATGGTTTTGTCCTTTATACGCTTGCTACGCTATGTGGCCGCAACGTGTTTTGTTTGGGTATGACTAAATCCAACGTTTGTCCGCATGGATACCAGCACCACCACGCTTAGCAGGGTGGCCCATGCTAACTTTCCATTGTGGTTTCACATTGAGTTGAATTGTGGCGTTCATTTAATACTCGGATGGAAGGTGAATCAGCCAGTGCTGTTCCTCACTAATATAGCAGGGTTGAACCAACAAGTCAATAGAGGGTAGGGGAAAATCACACAAACGAATATTCTTGACATACGCGGGCGGCATGTCTGCATCTTCGCAGCATGTCAGCTTGGTCGTATTGACCAAACGCTCCAGCTTCCAGAACTGAATACCCGCCAGCCGTTCGTTACCATCGGCCAGACCCTTGACCGCAAAAGCAATCTCGTCCATCAGCCAGAACGCACCGCCAGCTTTGGCAACGTGCAACGCACCGTCTGACATGAGAACCTTTGTCATCTTGGTCGTGAGGCCCAAGCTATGATAGGCCAGCGTGCCGGTAAACTGGGCGAGGTCGAATTGGTGCAGCATGATTTGCTCGCTTGTGTTGTGTTCTTTGTACTCGCTCATTATACAATGATAATCGGCAATTGCAAGTACATTCTTTACAGAATTTTTGGCACACTGCGTGCGGCCCCCGAGGCCACGTAAAGTCTTACGTAGCCTAGGGTTATGTAGGTCCGCCCAATGCGAGTCTCGTCCTCGCAACTCTAAGCCTGTAAGGGAACCACCCTAGCAAGCCGACTCATTCAGCACTGGTTAGATGCTTAATGCCATCAACTGACAATCTATGTGTCAGCTATTGTTTTCCAATTAAACTAATCGGGCACATTGTGTGGAGGGGTTTATTTATACTGGCGTTGCCCCTATGCCAGAATGTTTCAAAAGTCCGTTTTGGGCAGGTGGACCGAACCTGTAGAAAGCATCGCCATCTTAAGATAGCTTACTCCCGAGGGATGTTGGCCTATCCCCCAATCGTGGCGGTGTCACCCACCAGATATGCCAATTCCTCATCTTTGTAAAATCGCACGCCACAACGGCACGCGAAGTCGTAGATGTCGCCGCTTGCGGTCCTTCCAATGTCCAGCCTGTCCTGAGCAGCAAGCCGCATTTGCTTGCCCGTGAACGGTCCCTTCTTATCCAGTACCAATTCAATCTTGGCAGACTTGGAACCGCTGAACAGCTTGGAGGTATCAACCTTCATGACTTCGTCACCTTGTGTAGAGAAAAGAGTGAAACACTTGTCACACGCTAGTCGTTAGACTCGCGAGAATACCTTGACCTTTTGGCCGGGAGCGTGCAGGAGGTCGTACACCACCGCGACTTGACCATTGTTCTGAGCGTGCTTGATTGCCACACGCTTGTTCGTGAACGTCGCCGTCCGCGAAAAGGGATGCTTGACGCCAGTGTAGGTCGTGACAGCTTCGTACTTGATTCGGGCCATTTTCGTTTCCTTTAAAGAGACTTGGTTAGAACTTCCGCATTATACACTAAAAACTTACGTTGTCAAGAGCAAAGCAAACCAGCATATTGTATGGCCCCTACTGGTGGGGGATAGGCATTGTTTGGACCGAACCGTTATGCTATTTGGTTTCTGGCGTCCGTTTGCCGTGTCATTGGTTATGCGTTCATTATACAAGTATTATCGTCCATTACAAGCGAATAATCCAAAGATTCTCGAAATAGTTCTAAGTGGTTGCTACGCAACACCTTATGTGTTTGGCACGCCGCGTGCCGCCCGCCAGGCTACTTAAAGCCTTACGTAGTAATGGGTTAGGAAAAATCAATCCACAGCAATTTGCCATTTTCATCGTATCCCATATTGTTGCCGTGGTAGTCACTCACACAGAAATTGTGGGCACGCATTTCACGCTTGAGCTTTTCCACATCATCACAACAACGGATATCCTTAACCGCATCCCATGTACCACCGGGACCGCCGCAGGTTTTGTACCCCAGTTGTTCCGTGATGGTTTGCTTGATTGTGCGAGTAATGAAGCCGAATCGGGTCTTCCCTTCGTACTCGATTTTGATTAGGTCGCCCATGATTGGCTCAGGAGCGAAGCCTAGAAGGAATGCCCTATATTGTTCAGCACGGTATCCTTCAATCGCTCGTTTGGAATGCCATCCAAAGAAAAACTTGAATCCATGCGTATCATTGATACGAAAGAACAGGCAAGCAGAAGTACCTGTTGGGATTTCCTTCTTGATTTCAGGTGAGGCCAATTTTGCGTGAATTTCAGCCAGCATCGCACTTCACTCCCATTGATTTGAGGAATGTTTTCAGGTCGGCGGATTTGTCGTCGAACGGACTGATTTCCGCTTCTTCGCGTTCCAGATACAATTGTTCGAGTTGAGCAACCCGAGCAATGCGGATAGGCGAATCGGTTTCAATCATCGGTTCTTTGTCGAGCAACATGATTTGTTTCCTTGGTTGTGGCTTGTATGCCCCGATTATAGCCAATACTAATTGTTTGTCAATAGCTGATGCATGTTATTTACCTCACGCATCGTAGGATGAGTGTAGTGATATGGCTTAACATAGCCCATCTTGGCAGCGTTTTTGTAATACGTGCCATAACAGAATTTCGCAAAATAGCATTCTTCTGGCTTTACATCTATTTTGCTTTTGGTGAATGCCCACGACCATGCCGCAGCTTCTTCTGTCAAGCTAGTATCGTCGGTGAAAAATCGAAAGTCGCCGTACGTACCTAGTGGATGAAGGATATGGCCGATTTCATGCAGGGCTGTAAGGTAGTTTTCCTCAGTATTGATATCTGGGATAACTATATACCGATGCCACTTATTGGATTCGGCATGAAGCATATCACGACCGATACTGGTCAACAGCTTGTTCCGTGTCTGGATTCTGATACGGTGTCGCTTCGCCAGATTCTTGATATGAGCATCGTATTGAGTGTAGTAATGCACAATCATAATTTCTCTCCTACAGAAACATCCCCAATCGTTCCTTAGAGTATATCGGTTCTACGAACGATAGTCAATAGGGAAAATTCAAAGATTCTCGCTTGCTGTGCCTATGCAGCCACGCGATTAGATAGGGTGGGACAAGCCCACCACTAGAGGGGAAGGAGAAAACTACATAACATGAGGCCAGGTAAGGCTTTAGGATGCGGGCGGGCCGCCGAGGGCACGTAACTCCTTACGTACCAACGGCTTAGGTCAATAATGTACCCAACTTCCACCATCTATCCCACTTGGGCCACGCCTACCCCCACATTTGGGGCATACTGGGCCATCAGGTAATAGGTTGTTTGGGCACTCTACGAGAAGTGGAGGAGCTTCATTAAGTAGTTTAGCTGCCTGTTCAGCTTCATACTTATCAAAATGGCATCCTTTGCCTGTTATGCCCCAACCCCCATTAAGGCGGTTAAACGCATACCATTCTTTACGCTTATTCATCTGACTTGTCCTTATGTTTTGGTAGACTAGGAGACTTACGCCGATAGGGTAGTATTAGCCACGCTGACTAGCTCGCCGGGTACTGAGACGCCGGTGCCTGTCTGGCTAATCGTGGTGTCTTGTTTTGCAGTCATGACTTGCAGACGTATACGGTCGCTTGCGTACCGCTACGGGCCACCTTACCCTGTCGGCGGAAACCCCCTATTTTCTTGGCTTATCCCAACCTTCAAACCACGCCTTTTCCCAAACTTGCCTATCATGCTCAGTCAGGCCAGTCATTCCAGTCGTTAGACTGTAAGGATTGTCAACCCTTGCAATCCCTGCCTTTTGGGCAGATTGTCCAGCACGGAAACTCGACCACGAACGACGCATTCTTTCAGAAACCTTCATCTTACCTAAAACTCCACAACGTCTTGAATTGAAACCTTGAACCAACTATCGCAGTTAGCCCACCTTGCCCACCGTACCGTGTCGCTCACAAGCGTTCCGAACACAATTGCTTTGCCAAGATACCGGGCAAGTGTCGCGTTTTTGAAGTTGCTTTGAGTCATCATCGTTCTCCTTATGCGTCCATTATAGCGAATCCGTTTCGCCTGTCAATAGGTCACACAAAAAATTTCTCAAATTCGTCGCTATCCGTTCCGTTCTCGAATCCAACCGTTTCAACCCGTTCAGCACGAACTTCGTTAACCAAACCGTTGAGCGATGCCAGATTGAAAACGTCGTCGTTGGCATCATATGGAGCGTGCGGCAAGAATCCAAATTGTACGTCAAACAGGATACGGGCTTCGCGTGCATCGTTGGCCTTGACCAGAACAGGCAAGTCAACCCCGTTATCCCTGAAAAGAAAGTACATGATTTTTATCTCCGTGTTAGTTGTTGTTCGTTGCTTGTGTATTCATTATATCGGTTGCTTCGCAACTGTCAATACAGTATTTCTCGGATTGCACAAACGCGCAAAATATTCTTTGGCATGATATTATCGGTGGCACAACATTATATTTGGCACGGTATTTTATTGATGCAAGTCGTTACTACGTAAGGAGTTACGCCAATCGCGGGCGGCACTTCCTGTGCCATTTACCTAGCTTCGCTACTTTACAAAACCATATCTACGTAGCGTATCCTCATACGATTCGTTATACTCTGCAAGCGTTCCATCCTGTTCATACTGCACAAACTGCCTAATCTCTCGATAGGTGTTCAACTGCACAGTCATTATTTGCCTATCTTTCTCGCTTTGCTCGCGTGCTAATTGAGCAACACAGTCAGCGATATTGAGTTCAAGGATTTTTATGAGATTTTCCATCAGTATTCCGCATCTCCTTTGAGAATTTCTAGGATTTTTTCCTTAGCAGCCCTTTCGGCAGCTACCGCAATCTTGCCAGCATCATCGCCAGTGAACTCAATTTGGCTGTCAAGGAAAAGAAACCTATTGTGTACAGTACACTATAGGCCGGGCTGTAGGCGGTTAGTTGGGGTAGTACAGTAGCCTAGGCTACCTATTCGCCCATATCGTAATCCTCATCAATCTCCTCATCATCCCAATTGTCCTGCTCCTCCCCCGATGTCCTCGTACCAGTCGCCCCCATCCTCCTCGTTATCCCACTCCTCATCCTCCATCCGCTCAAGTACCCCATCTTGGAACACTTGCTCATCTTCCCAATCGTTCAAGTCGTCATCACCAAACATGGTATCGTCTCCGATTAAAGGTTGTGGTTGTGTAAGTATAGCACGCGGGGCTTAGAACTTCAAGCCCAAAATGGTCATGTCCATCACGTAGTTGGATTGTTCCATTTCATCAATCCATTTGTCCATGTCGGCGTTAATTGCAAGCTGGTCATTCATCATCTCAAGCTCAAGCGAGTAGTTTTCGGCCATCGCGGCGAAGTCGCCTGAATGAATGAAGTTATCTTCACTCACACATACGGCAACGGAGTCGAGTTCACATACGGCCTTGAATTGTTGAGCGAACATTGCGTTGTCTCCGGTTAGTTGATTGTTGCTTGTCATGTCTGTATTCTAGCAGGTGGCGTTAGCCTGTCAACCCCCTAACGCAAAAACTTTCCGAAATTCTTTCCCAGCGTAGTACCCGCGAAGATAGGCGAAGATATCCTCATTGGTATCCCACCCCTCGAATGGTAGGGCCACGTATCCCTCAGCCCCATCGTCGAATCCGATATCCCAAGGCATGTCTGTATTCCCTATGTGATTGATTACTCTATGTATAGTATCGTCATCTATACGCTACGTCAATACGTATTCTGAAATATAATTTCATGCCAAATGATATAGAGCAATTACCATGCCAGGTTGTAACCCTATGCTACGTAAGGGGTTAGGTGCTGTTCGCGCGCGCGGCCTATGCTAAACTCTTATGTTTCAACACCTTACAACGTGGGGTGGGTTTTTTCAATCTCAGTGGTTTTGGCAGGGCACTGGCACGAAACTCGCGGTGGTTCATTCATAGCCCGACCCACTTTCAAACCACCTTACGGAGATACATTGGCTAGGCCACCCACTCATTCTACCCCATCTTTTAAGAACGGTACTCCGTTCTGGTGTATTCTATATTAGAATCCTTATCTTTCACCATGTACGAGGTACTCCCAGATGGCAGAGTCACGAGCCGGTATCACAGGCAGCAAAAGCGACATAGATACTACCCCTACACGACTAAGTAGCGACACTACAAAGGTGGTGAATAATGGTGTTCAGCTATTAGCAGATTCAACCAATACAGACGTACTTTATGTTGGCTATACATCATCTATCACTCCAGGCACAGTAGACGCCACAAACGGCTTCCCTATTGTTGCCGGTGCAGCTCTTTTTATTCCTTGTAGACACTTATCCGACATCTATATAATGTCAAGTACGAATCCCGACCAAAAAGTACACTTCATAGGGCAATAACATAAATGACATGGTACAACGCACCAAATAGTAGTAGCACTGGTAATGGAATCACATCTATTTCCATCACTGGTAATTCGCCCTTACTTATCACCAACTCGCCCCTAACATCTTCTGGCACGATTGGTATAACTCTTGGTGCGGCTAGTGCCAGTTCGCACGGCTATCTAACATCTGGCGACTATGCTACATTTGCTGCTGCTGCGGCCCCATCTGGTACTGTTATCCTACAGAAGCCTAATGGCACATATCAATACTTCACAAGCGCCTCAGATACATCTACTGCGCGCGGCACAACACTATTGTCTGCTGTTGCTGCTGCTGCCGCTGGCGACACTATTAGACTAGGGGCCGGCGCATATAGCACAGCCCTAAGCGGAATAACACTAAACGATGTGGATATTGTTGGTCTTCAGCAAGATATCACGAGTATCTCAAGCACAAACGATACCGCCACCCTAAATCTTGTCAACTGCTATATCAGCAACATTTCTATCACGAATGTTAGCACCAACGGTCGCGCAATTCAAAGCAGCGGTACGAATATTGATTCTTGCGCCCTAACCGCATCAAGTGCATCTACACAGATTGCTCTAGACTGCTACAACACAACCAATTTGCGCAACAGCACGGTTAATGGCCGCATCAATGTGCGTACCAACGGTTCGATGTACATGTCGGATGTTAGAGTTGTTTCTCCTCAAACAATAGGTATTTACTTCTACGCTGGTACTACAAGCACACTTCATAATGTGGATGTAACCTCATCAGCGGAACGCGCCCTAGCTGGAGACAACGTAACGTCTGTATACGCATACGACTCAACATTTGTTGGTGCCCTAAACGGTACATTATTAATCAATACCGCTGGTACAACGAACTTCTATAACTGTCAAATTCTATGCACCAACTCTACATACTACCCAATTGTCGCAAACCCTGTGGCCCGTGTTATCGAACTACATAACACTGTGGTATCTGGAGCTGGAAGCAAGGCTATTGACAACACTAACCTATGCACCATCCGTGCTAACCACACTACATCAATCTACGGTGCGGTTCTAGGTACTATCACACGTATCGCCCCTCCACATCAGTTGATGCCTGTGCCAAGTAGCTTATTGCTAAGCAATGCAAACATTCCTAGCCATACTGGTACTGCGACAATCAGCGGTTCAATAGGCGCGGGTGGTCTTGTCTACAACAGCAGCACAAACACTCCAGCGTACTACAATGGTGCGTCATGGCAGAACTTGTATCCATATGGATATGGCCTAGGTACTTTCTTCTTGCCACAGGCACTACAGATTGGATTCAACAGCGGCAACGTGGGCACTGGTATTACAGATATTTATACTGTGCCAACTGGTTATAGAATGGCTATCGACAATGCTAGAGTATACAATCTAAATGCTACGTCGGTCTTGAAGATACACGCTACCGTTAGCGGTCAGAGATATCCTATTGGTCACCTAGAGCCACTAAGTAACACATACTTCAATGGATTTGGACCTGTCTTTGAGCCTGGCACCGTAATTGGTATTCAGGGTGTGGGCCTACTAGGTGCAAGCCCAACAGGCACCAACGTATCTATGAATCTAGTGAGATTCCCAACGGGCGTAGCACTAAAGACGGCTTGGAAGTATAACATTGCCAGCGGTAGCAATACTGTGTACACATGCCCAGCTAATACTGTGGCGCGTCTTGTGGCACAGGGTACATATCCAGCAGTTGACTGTGGCCTAAGATTAATCAACGGTAGTACGGGTGCTAGCCTAACAGCTAATATCTATCTGGTGCCATCTGGTGGGGCTATCGGTTTGAACAGCTTCATTGGAAGTATCACAGCGTTGCCAGCTACGAGCGGTGACTTTGACGATGTACCAATCGGTGGTATGCTAACTCCAGGTATGACGGTTGTGCTTAACGTCACAACAAACGCAACTGGTGTCGCAGCGCTAACCCTACAAGAGTACCCAAGCTCTTAAAAGAAGTTGCCTGTGATGTAAGGCATCATTGTCTGTATATCTGAGTGGCTGCCAAATAGAGCTAGCTTACCTGGATGTACAGGCTGCCCCACACCGCTGAATTCTACCTGTACAACACCACGCGTTTCAGAGTGGATTCTAATTGAGGCCACATCGCTGATAGTTGTTGTATACACGCTGCTTGGAAGCATCCACTGGCCTACTCCGTTCACTTCTATGTAGCCTAGCGTAGACTGTCCAATAGATGACGCTGATATCTGAATGCTCTGGCCGCTAATAGGATACAATACGCCAGACAGTGGACCTGCTGTGTATCTCTGGAACTCGCCGCCATATCCACCCCTTCTGACATCCTTAATCAACTGTACCATAGGCTGGGCTATGTTATTTGGATACGAATCTCTGAAGATGTGCGCATAGAAACTAGGTGCCATCAATATCTTGCATAGACCAGTGTATGGAATAACACCGCTTAGTGATTCTTGAGGGAAAGAAGATGGGCGCAACACTTGGTTAGTGAATAGCGAATCGTTGCCGGTGCCCATTGTCATTACCACGCCACCAGACGTAATAAGTCCATATCTCACTTCTGGCAAGCTACCAGCATTAGCGTATCCTATCTTGATAGGTAGGTACTGCGTGCCGCTGCTAATGATTGTGTATAGTTGTATGCTACGACCAGTAAAGTCTACTGCGTCAGTTGTTCTAGTAGGTGGGGCGAACCACGTACCTGGGTCAGAGTATGACGGAATCGTAGGAATCTGGTCCAGCGCTCTACGTAGACGAGGCCACTGTAGTAGGAAGTTCTGCTCCTGAATAAGTGGACCACAGTAGTTTCCGAACCCCTCCCATGCTGGGTCTGATACGTTGCGTGCAATTCTATCTGGAAATCTCGTTAACAATCCACTAAATGGTGTTAGTACGCCAGAGTTGCCAAAGATTTCATAATGAGTCGCACGAAGTGCCATTGTCCAACTATCGTCTAGAATGATATTGCGAGGTGCGCCAGTAACACCAGTGCCAGTGACCATAACATCAATCCATGCAATAGCGCCAGTGTGGGTTGGGAAGTTTTCGTAGAACTTACATACCCACTGCGGACTGAACAACATCTTTGTAGATGAGTCTAGGAATTGAGAGTTAAAATGGTTGTCGGCTATGGTGTTCAAAATGCTTGAGAACGCCACGCCAGACATTAGTGTGTTTGGATTATCTTCATATGCTAGCAATAGGCCGTTCAAGCAGTTTGAGGTGTTACGGAAGTTTTCATCAGTTGTCTGTTGCATAGGCAGACAGTTATACGCAGCGCCAGGTGTTAGTAGGGTGCCAGTTGATAGGCCGGTAACCCAGTAGTCAAAACCTTCTTTCGCCCATCTGTTTTCATCCATGTACCATGCGTAAATCTGACAGCCTGGGTCGGCAGCGTGACTCATACGGGCTTGGTCTTCGTATACTAAACCGCCGCCACCTCCTGTGTTCAGACCCCACGGAGTAAACTGATAGGTGTGTCTGTAGCTTCCGCGAGGAATAGCTCTATAGTCGGCACTTAGAGATGGGAACTCTATCTTCATCTGGCCTAGGCTTGTATAGTAGTCTGTGTTTGCACGCGCCCACTTCAAAACGCCTGTGCTTGCAGATGCCATGTAGGTTTGCCATAACATTTGGCCGTCCATGTAGTGGTTAAACTTTAAACCACGGTATACGTCTGGCTTGCTGCTTAGCGGATATTCGATATGATGGTTGTTGCCAAATAGGTGCCATCCCTTTTCGTCGTAACGGTAATATGCGTTGTAGATACCACTGATAGCACGTAGCACAAAATCATCTATGTCGGCGTAGTCGTCGTTCTTGAATACGGCAAGCTGACCAGGTGCCTGAGTGTTTTCAATCCACTGTGGGCTTACTTGACCAATTGGCTTGTGGTAGTATACGTTCTGTAGGGCACTTACTGTTGTACCTAGGTTCACAGCGAAGTCGTAGTGATTTGCGATACCACCCATATGACCGCTATATGCTGTATCGGCTGTAGCACCTTCTGACCCAGCAGCTAGAACACCAGTGTAGGCCAATAGGCCGAATGAGTATAGATAGCCTGTTGGCACATTAGCGTCTAGATATGGCCCCTTCTTTAGCCAGTTACACTTCCACACTTGAGTATAGTTGCGCGCATGTGCGTCTGTGCTGTTACCTGTGCTTGCAATGACCCAGTCCCCAGAAGCGTTTGTGTCCGCAAGACCCATAGGCCACTGGTAGAAGTGCCCACCACTTACAACTGCTGGTTCTTTCTCCTCCAAAAATCTTGTCAATATCTGGTGAGTATTGCCGCTGAAATAGACACCCATAGACGCAATCTTATGCGTGCGCATATCTGTTGTGAATATGGTAGCGTGGTCAAAATTGACTATCGCTGAATTACGATAGGCGGTTATACGAGTCACATATTTAGCAAATGAACCATGTACCGCATGTGAGTAATTGCACTCCATTCTAATTGTAAATCGCGCCACACCAGATTCTTCGACGGTAATTATGTTGGTACCAGTAGGAACGTATGTGTTTCCGCTGCTGTCAACTAGGAATGGACCGCCACCACCAATTCCTTCTCCTACGATACCTGGGTATGCTTTTGGAATCACAAAGCTTACTGGGCCAGTGTTAACATTGTAGCCAGTAGCAGATTCAGAAAGAACTAGTTCTGATGTAGAAGGAGAAGAAAAAGTATGGTCCCAACGTAGCTTGTATATCGCCGGTGTGCCACCTTCCCACTTTGCATTACCATAGATGTGCATCCAACGAATACTATTGTCGGGCCATCTGCTTAGTACATTGAACTGGGCGTTAACGCTATGCTCACCAACAGACTGAGTACGTTCGCGCAGATAGAAGTTAGGAGTGCCGCTTACAGCTCCTCTAGCAAACGGAATCGACCAGTGAGTAGGAAACTCTAGGTCTGATATGAATGGCTGCGAAGTCATAGCCAATGTAACTGAGCTACCAATAGGAACGACGCCGCCCCCAGCAGCATAACCGCCTGGACCATTATAGTAGCCGCCAATGAATCCGTCTACTCTTTTTCTTTTAACCATTACGTATATACTTGGTGATGATGTATGCGGTTAGTATACTGTCGTCAACACCAATATGGGATGGAGGAACATCACCAGTTAGTACGGCATTATCATTACCATAACTAATCTTGAACTTTAATCCCTCTGTATCTAGCCACACCAAGAATCTACGACCGGCAACTACGTCATCAAGCTGATGCAATAGTCTCCAATTGCGCTTTTCTACTTTGGCGTGGTACATGCGCGAATGTGTCCACCCTGCCATGAAGGCGAAGGCAAATACCACAAACACTAATACAGCATTGACTAAAGCAATGATTTCCAACATACCGGCCCCTTATTGTGTTGAGTTACTACTATAACATACACCAATACTTACTGGCCGGGCGTAAATAGAAACGTACCACCTTGTTCTACGTTATTGTCCATAGAAACCTCCACAGACCCATCACTAATCAATGAATCAACAGGGCTATTCACAGTAGGGGTTGCTACAGGTACTACAGGGATAGATTGGGTAGGACGCAGTCCGCATCTCCCACGCCCAGATAGCTTATAGATGCCTAGCTTCTGTCTTTGCTTACGGATACTCTGAATAGAGACATTACGCCCTACTAGGGCACTTAGGGCCTTAGCTAGTTCTTCATCTTTCATAGTGGAAGCATTCTCAGTGATGAACTGTTCCTCGACGGCTCCCCAGGTTTTCTTGCGACCCATTATTTTTTCTCCTTTATAATACCTAGTACATCTTCTTCTTTTACCAAAAATAGCTTGTTACCGTCGAGTTCAACCTCTGCTGCTGTAAACCTCTCAAAGAAGACCGTATCGCCAACTGCTACTTGGTTTGTGCCAAGTTTGTCAATTTCGTCGGTTGCTTCTACTTTTCCTACCTGAACATTGCTTTGGCTTGTTGAGTTTGGTAACACGATTCCTCCGCGAGAAACCCTGTTAGCCTCTTGAATTACAGCAATGACCAATCTTCCTTTTGTTGGCTTAATGTGTCTCATAACTTCCTCAGTATTGATTTACTATTGATTTATCCACTATTAGTTCATACGCGTTGAAATTGATTCCCACGAACCTAAATAGCTCTCCTAGGTCGTCGAACTGTCCTTGGGTGTTACCCTCAAAGTCCTCTAGGATATACCTTTTGTCTACACCTGCAACTATGTACAAACGTACCATTTTACGAATCCTTTTTTATAAAACTACTTTTATTGGTATAATAGTATTATACTCTATTTTACCAAAAGGAGAAAAAATGACAGAAAAAAATCTTCCTATTGAGGTTCGCTGCAAGGCAACCGCAGCTCTACAAAAAGAAGTAGAGAAAGACCTGAAGGTGAAAGACCCGTCTCCAGAGCAGGCTAAGGCTATACTGAAGAAGGATAAGAATGAAACTTCCTAATGGAGTAAGCGAAGCGGACCTGTTAGGAACTATCGAGAAGGTTTGCAAGAACCTATCTCATAAGTTTAAGTTTGGTAGTTATACAGCACAGGATATGCAGCAAGAAGGAACAATTATAGCCCTTAAGAGTCTCGAAAAATGGGATGGTGTTCGTCCATTAGAGAACTTCTTATATAGCTGTGTCCATAACGGACTATTTAACTTCAAGCGCAATAACTATCAACGACCCGACAAGCCCTGCCTCACCTGCCCATTTTACGACCCACACTGTCTTAAATCAAAAAACGAATGTTCCGAATTTGCGGACCGTGCTGAATGCGAACTATATACCAAGTGGATACAACGCAATTCAACAAAGAAGAACATAGTACAGCCGATAGACATCTCCAACATACACGATGAGCATGAAGATAATATGAAGCTCCAGGACCATAGTTCGTCGGTCGAGAATAAAGAGGTGTGGGAGTTGATTGATAAATATCTAGATGTTAAGTTGCGAGCAGATTATGTGCGAATCAAAAATGGTGTTAAAGTACCTAAACAGCGCCGCACTAAGGTAGAAGAAGCAATCATAGAAATAATGAGGGAGCATCATGGCGACTGGTCGCAAGAGGGGTAAACTCTCAACAGAAGAAGAAAAGTTCATCATGGCGTCTAAGGACTCCTTGGATGTTGACCAAATAGCGAAACACTTGAATCGTACTACAGAACCTATTTTACGCTACATGGCAGAGAATGCCTCAACGATGCGTAATAAGGAAGACGGCGCGGGTCATTTATCTAACGACGCAGAGCTTCGTAAGAAGCTAAAGGACAGACCATACTGGAATGAGGTTAAACAACAGTTCAGCTCCGAAGAACTAGAATACTTTGTGCGTAGCTGGATTGAGTTCATGAAGCAGTTCCAAGAGAACACGTTGTATTCTGAGGAACTTGAAGTCAAGAACTGGATTACCTTTGAAATCATTATGAATCGTTCCAACAAGGAGCGTAAGAAGGCCATTGACGCTATTGAGGAGATGACGAAGTTCGTAGTAGAGGAATACAAGAAGCCAATCGAGGAACGTAGCCAAAAGCTAGAGTTCTATGAGCAACAGTTGAACTTTCATAAGTCTACTCTCGCATCTTATACAATGGAGTTAACTAAGCTCCAGACACAGATTAAGGACATTAAGAAAGACTTGAAGGCTGCCCGTTCTGACCGTGTGCGCAAATTTGAAGAAGGTAAGCAGACATTCCCTGGGCTTATCAGAATGCTTGATGACGAGACTCTGAATGAGCGTGAGGGTTGGAACGCAGCGATATTGAGCAAAGCCGCAGATAAGGCTAAGTTAAAACACGCTGAGTTACATAAGTTTTTAGATGACAGATTGGCACAGCCATTTCTTAACCATGAAACAGTATTAGGAGATAAAGATGAGCGAGAAGAATCAGAAGAAGAATGACACTACGTTGAATCTAGAAGATAAGTTTGGAAGCGGCAATATCCCAGAACAAACCGTTACTCCTGTAGAAGATGTAGTAGCTATTCATAACGATGTACAGGCTGCGCCGCAGACTGTAATTTATCTGCCAGAACCTAAGTATGTTGTAATGGGTTCCAACCCAGTTACAGCGAAGGCTGTGGCTGATGAGCCTGTCAATAATGACGGTGGTATAGTTCTACCTATTCCAGCAAACGTGATTCCAAATGGTAGAGGTCGTAACATACTAAAGGCAAGACAAGATAAGCCTGTGAAAAATGTATAAGGAATATGTAATGAGAAGGAAAGTAGCCATCATCACTGGCGTTAACGGCCAGGACGGTTCATATTTGGCAGAGCTGTTGCTTGAAAAGCAGTACTCCGTCATAGGACTAGTGAGACGCAGCAGCGTCAATACACATGAGAGAATCAACCATGTGATTAACAAAGAGGGCTTCATGCTGCTGGAGGCAGACATTACAGACCCTAGTAGTGTCAACGCTATTGTGAATCGTTATAAGCCAGACGAAATCTACAACCTAGCTGCACAGAGCCATGTTAAGACTTCGTTTGACCAGCCGAACTTTACGTTCAATGTAAATACCCTTGGTGTGCTGAACATACTTGAGGCTGTGCGCCACTTCTCGCCACATACGCGATTCTATCAGGCTAGTACGAGCGAGATGTTTGGCAGTAACTTTACTAAGGCCATTAAGGACTATCCGTGTACAGACAAGCCAAGGGAACTGTTGAAGTGGCAGGACGAGGCAACTGCCTTTAGCCCAAACAGTCCATATGCAGTAAGTAAAGTAGCTGCACACAACCTAGTAGACCTGTATCGCAGGTCTTATGGTACGCACGCCTCTGCGGGTATATTGTTCAACCATGAGTCGGAACGTCGTGGCGAAAACTTTGTGACACGCAAGATTACTAAGTACGTAGGAGAACTTGACAAGTATCGTAAGAAGCTAAGTGGATTCATAGGCATACTAACAGATGCTAAGGTGCCAGATTATCCAACTCTTAAGCTTGGCAACCTGGACGCAGTACGCGACTGGGGCCATGCTAAAGACTATGTTGAAGCTATGTATCTTATGTTGCAACAGCAGAAACCAGATGACTATGTAATTTGCACAGGTAAGGGTCGTTCGGTTAGAGACTTCCTAGACGCTGCGTTTAAGAGTATCGGTATCACCGACTGGTCTAAGTATGTTGAGATTGACCCACAATTTTATCGCCCATGCGAGGTAGAGTTCTTACAGGGCAAGTGCGATAAGGCAAAAAATGTACTAGGTTGGGAGCCAAAGATTACGTTTGAGCAACTTGTGGAACGTATGGTAAAATATGACTCGTAACTATTTCGACCCGCTATATTCCAAGTGGCGGTCAGCAGTTCGCAAGAGAGATGGTAATAAGTGTCGCTGGCCCGGTTGTAATGTGCGTCGTGGGCTTCAATGCCACCACATTACTCCTTGGGCTGGCAACGTATGGCTACGGTATTCTGTAGCCAATGGTATAACGCTTTGTCGTAAACACCATAAACAGGTCACTGGTCAGGAATATTATTATATAGGTTACTTACTGAGTCTAATCAAATGAACATTATCATAGATACTAGAGAGCAAGAAGGTATTTGGGAATTCCGAGACATCAACACTATTTTTCGTAAGGTTGATACTGGTGATTATGCCATTGAAGGTATGGAGGACAAGCTATGTATTGAGCGCAAGCGCACCGTAGGTGAATTAGCGAAGAATGTGTTTGAGAAACGGTTTAAGGATGTTCTAACTAGGATGGGTGATTATCCGCACAGGTACATTATATTTGAGTTCAGTGTCAACGACATACTCAGATTTCCTGTCGGCTCTAACATACCAAAAGCTAAGTGGGACAAGCTTAAAACCACTCCGCAATTTCTAATGCGCTTCATTTCTGACATACAGGTTAAGTACGACATCGACGTTGTATTTGCTGGTGATAGAGATAATGCCATTTATCTTGCTACAAACATCATGAAAAGAGTCAATGAAAAATACCGCGCTAAGTAAGTACGTCGACAACTATGAGTACGCGTACCTAGGTTTAGACCCGTCAGACCTTGAAACGCTGGACAATCCGTTCTTGCATAGACGAGTAGAAGATATTGAAAGGCCCGATATTCACTTAGTACGCATGATGCGTAACCCGAAATACTTTGGGTTTACCGTCGAACATCTACTAGGTATCAAGTTGCTGCCTATCCAGGTAGCTATTTTGCAAGAACTGTGGGTTCGCCCATTTCCTATGTTAATCGCCAGTCGTGGTTTCGGCAAGTCGTTCCTGCTAGCTGTATTCGCCACACTTAAATGTATCCTTGTCCCCGACAGTAAGGTTGTGGTCGTAGGCGCTGGTTTGCGTCAGTCCAAGGTTATCTTTGAGTACATGGAAACCATCTGGCACGGTTCTTCTATTTTACGCTCCATATACACTGCCCAAAAGGATGGGCCAGCTAGAGACGTAGACCGCTGCATAGTTAGATTTGGCACATCATGGGCAGTCTTCCTACCTATTGGTGACGGCAGCAAGATTAGAGGTCTTCGCGCCCACACCATTATAGCCGACGAGTTCGCGTCCATCAACCCACAAATCTACGAAACCGTTATCGGTGGTTTCGCCGCTGTATCTAAAGACCCGTTCCAGAACGTAGTAGATGCCGCAGCTAGACGTAAGATGAAGGATGACGGTATCTGGACTCCTGAACAAGAAATGGACTACCAATCTACCCGTAGAGGTAACCAGTCTATTATCACTGGTACAGCGGACTATGCGTTTAAGCATTTCGCCCAGTATCATAAGCGTTATTGCGATATAATTAATAGTGAGGGCAACGAGGACACCCTTAAGGAGCTATTTGGTGACGATGTAGACGAATCATTCAAGGCATGGAAGTCTTACTCTGTTATCCGTATTCCATACGAGATGATTCCAGAGGGCTTCATGGATGATAAGATTGTCGCCCGTGCTAAGGCTACTATGCACATGGGTATCTACCAGATGGAATATGGTGCAGTTTTCACAGAAGATAGCGATGGATTCTTCAAGAGAACACTTATAGAGAGCTGCGTAACATCAGACATCAGACCTATTGTTTTCCCTTCAGGACCAGTTTGGTACGACCCACAGACCAAGGGTAAGCCAGATTGCCAGTATGTTTACGGTATCGACCCTGCTGCTGAGCGAGACAACTTCAGTATCATCATCCTTGAATTACACTCTGACCATACTCGTATCGTCTACGGGTGGTCAACCAATAAGAAGAACTTCAAGGAAAGACAAGAAGCTGGATTGACAGGCGAGCATGATTACTACTCATTCTGCTGCCGTAAGATACGTGAACTAATGAAGGTATTCCCATGTACGCGTATAGCGCTGGATAGTCAGGGTGGTGGTGTGGCTATTCTTGAAGGTCTGCACGACCCAGATAAGATGTACCCAGGCGAGCAGATGCTATGGCCCGTCATTAATCCAGATAAGGAAGAAGACACAGACCACAAGCAGGGTTTGCACATCATAGAGATGATTCAGTTTGCTAACGCAGATTGGACATCAAAGGCTAACCACGGTATGCGTAAGGACTTTGAAGATAAGGTACTTCTATTCCCTAGATTCGATAATATCACTATAGGTCTAGCTATCGAGAGCGATGCATTGGTGGCGCGTTCAGAAGGCCGCCATGTTATCTATGACTCATTAGAAGATTGTGTTTGGGAGATAGAAGAACTAAAGAACGAATTGTCTACTATTATCATGACCAAGACTCCTACCTCGAACAGAGATAGATGGGATACGCCAGAAATCAAGGAGCCTAATGGTAAGAAGGGTCGTTTGCGTAAGGACCGTTACTCTGCCTTGCTGATGGCTAGCATGGCCGCGAGAACAATTCAGCGTATGGACGCACAGCCTCAGTGGAACGCCATCGGTGGTGCTGTGCATAATCTCCCTATTTCCGATGGCTTGCGCGGTGGACCGCTGTACCAACCAAACGCTTGGTGGAATCCTGACCAAAGTATTGGGCAAGGAATCTACAGATAAGGTGTATATTGTAATAGTATTGCAATCACATTAACTTTTCTAGGTAAAAATGGCAATTCCAAAGTATCCAAAAAGTGCCCAAATCGAAGCGGCCAAATACGAAAATGAGCCTGGCTTGATTACTTGGGGCACCGACGCTGAACGTGTTGCCGCTGTTAATCAGTCTTCAAAGGCGTTGGTTGAGTATGGTGGTTTCTCTACTGCTAACTCATACGATAGTCGTTATAATGACTTCTCTAATATCTTGCCTGGTATTCATGGTCGTCCTGGTCTAACTAGAGATGGGTATAACCATTTCCGCCCAGACGAGGCTATGGGTGGCAGAGGCCATCAGGCTGTAGTTAAGAGATGTAATACAGTCTATAAGGAAGTTGGTATAATTCGTAATATTGTGGACCTAATGAGCGACTTCGCATCTAAGGGTGTCAGAATATCTCATAGGGACAAAAATACCCAGCAGTTCTATAGAAACTGGTTCAAGAAGGTTAGGGGCACCGAACGTACAGAAAGATTCGCTAATACGGCTATTCGTACAGCTAATGTTATTGTGCGTAGATTAACTGGTAAGGTAGATGTGCGTTATGTAGAAAAGCTATATAAGGCGCAGGCTAAGCCAGATATGGAAGTCAAGAAGGATGTCAAGCTAGAAAGAAAAGAACTGCCGCTACAGTATGTCTTCATTGACGCAGGTATCGTTGATATCGTTGGTGGCTCTCTGGCGTCATTCAGTGGACAGAAGTTGTTCACCATCCGTTTGCCAGCAGACCTAAAGAGAAAGATTCTATCACCTAAGAATCTAGCAGAAAAAGCCCTAGTTGAAGCTCTGCCTGATGATGTCAAGGCCGCAGCAGAACAGACTGGCGACTATCTTCTTCCTCCAGATAAGACCTGTGTTTACTACTACAAGAAGGATGATTGGGAGTCGTGGGCTACTCCAGTTTTATATTCTGTACTAAAAGACGCAGTAGCATACGAAAAGCTAAAGTTGGCTGATATTGCCGCTCTAGACGGTGCTATTTCGCACATTCGTATTATCAAGCTAGGTAGTGTAAAAGATAAGATTCTACCTACAGCCGCAGCCGCACAGCGTATGGCTTCTATTCTACAGGCGCACCCAGGCGGTGGTACTCTAGATATTGTGTGGGACGACGCTATCTCTATCGAAGAATCAAAGAGCGAAATCTACAAGTATCTTGGTAGCGAGAAATATGAGGCCGTACTTAACGCTATCTACGGTGGCCTTGGTATCCCACCAACCCTAACTGGAACTGGCGGCGCTACAGGCACAACCAACAACTTTATTTCCCTTTCAACACTGATTGAAAGACTGGAATATATTCGTGGAATGATACTAGAATTCTGGCAGACCGAGATAGCCTTGGTGCATAAGTCAATGGACTTCCGTTCTCCGCTGCCCATTATCGAGTTCGACATAATGAATCTAGGTAACGAAGAATCCATGAAGAAGCTATACATGGACCTAGCTGATAGAAACATCGTATCACAAGAGACAGTACAGAGAATCTTTAGACAGGATGATGAGATGGAAAAGACTCGTCTAAACCGTGAAGACCGCGAGCGTAAGGCTGGTCGTCGCCCTCGTCAGAATGGTCCATTCGTTGAGCCAGATGGTACAGAATCTATGAAGAAGATTGCCCTACAGGGTGGTCTATCTGCGCCT
>JACCDG010978163.1_pt1 | contig 29807 bp, 30 predicted proteins | sample 7442471 | NCBI WGS metagenome assembly JACCDG01 (sample SAMN15323444, study PRJNA562643) | freshwater metagenome | isolation source: river surface water | place: USA:Blue River Watershed | collected 2017-08-17 | reverse complement strand
GAATGAAAAGAGGAAATAATGAATGTGGAATAGAAGAAAACGTTATTGCTTGTGTTCCGGATTTTTTCTATCCTTTCTCTCATGATGTTGCTCCCAATGTTTGGGCTGAGACGGACGAATTAAAAGCCTTAAGAAAAACAATAGATACAGATGTTACTTACAAAGGAGGAGGGATTGACCCTTCAACGGGGTATTCAAGAAGAGTCATGGCTACTAAACCATGGATTAATTTTAATCGCCCCATTCCCTTATCAAAACTTCATAATCGTGTTACGTTTATCGCTGGACGTGATGCGCATATTGATAAACGTCAAACACATTGTACTTCTCCACATTTAGAAATTATTGTAACTATATGTATCGTTATTTCTATTCTACTTTCTTATTATTTTTATAGAAAGCGTAGTATTAATTAAAAATTTTTCTTTACGAAAGAAAAATTAATGAAATGCAAACGCTTCATCATTAATAGGGGATGTTCCAGCTGAACGAGATGATGGTGAAGAATACACCCTATTGCTTCTGAAATTATTACTGAACATATCTCCAGAATTATCATACGCGTTTCCTGCTGGCGACGGGCTTCCCATCGAAGAGGCTCCTTCAAAATCTGATAGTGTTCCAATTCCAGAGCTTCTATCTGGAGATGGTACATAATGTTGTTTTGGAGGGTTGCTTACATAAGGGTTTAATGGCGGATTTTCAAAAGCAGGAGGTTGTTTAATTGGTTGAGGAAGATAATCTCTTCGATTAGAATTGTCTGTATAATATTTGTATAATTTATATAGAAGAAATAACAATCCAATAACTGCTACACCTATTCCAACATACATTCCAATTTTCTTCACAAAACCTGTTGTTTTTTTAGATTTTGCTGAAGATGTCTCATGACCGTAAGGCGCGCCACTCGAAACATCTGGCATTGCAACTGTTGCTCCTCCAAAAAGTTGGTTTTTAAATTTTATGGGTATATCTAATCCCAGTTTTGTGTTTATCCCCTTTTTCTCATCATACATAGCATATTTAAAAAATCCTCCTTTATTCCATTGCTCTCCCCATGAATTTTTAACTATCCAATATGGAACTGTTCCATATTTACTTCCAGCATCGCCTTCACTCCACCCAACTATCGTCACGGCATGGCCTGCAGGATTTCCTGCTTCCATCATTAAATCTCCCCAATTACCAGACATTCCTTGAGGTCGTTGTCGGCCTTTCATTTCATCCTCATAATTTCCGTTAATATAAATTCCGTTTGTCGATTTCCATCCTTCTTGATTAAGTTGAGGGCAGAAAAAATCATAAGCTATAAAATAGCAGCAAACAATGCTTCCATTGTTCATTATCTCAGTTTTCATGTTTATAATCGTTTGAGCAACGTCAACGTTCCCTTTCGAATCAACAACTACTCCAGATTTAGTGCTTCCCTTGATACATTTATATAGATAATTACAATTGCTAAAATCTGTGCAAGGAGGTAATTTATCACAATTTGTTGGATGAGGATTGGTTGCAGTTCCATGACAAAATTCTGGCCATGTTTGACATGATTTATCATCATGAATATCAACAGCGCCTTTGTTCTCCATGAAAGTAAAGGCTGTACTCGGTAAACCACCATTGCATCCTGAACTACCATCACCAGTCGCACAAGATACTGTTACTAGGGGATTTAATGTTAAACCAGAAATATTTTTTAAAATCATAAATCTATCACTAAGAGCAGATGTTGTTGACATACACCAACATGAACCGCACGTTCCTTGATCTAATGGAGGAGATATTTTTTCTTCATCAATCCAGCGTGTGAATGTTTTTGGTAAATCAGAAGCACTAGTGAGTTTTAACGCAGTCAGCCCGTTCGAAACATCTCCTAAAGTAGATAGGGGAGATACAATTTGAATAATAGCTTTTGACGGTCTCATCAAAAAATTAGCTATTTCATCACTCATTTATTAATTGAAAATAAATTATAGGAAAATGAAAAAAATTTATTTTTGAAGAATTCTTAAATGGACGAATCTACAGCTGTATCTATTATAGAAAAAAGATGGATAGGATATTTAAAACGTAAAACTTGCAAATCTATTTTGAAAATATTTAAAAAACATAAAAAGGGTTGGTTAAAACTTCCAAAAGTATTATCAAATTCAGAATATGAAGAGGCTTGTGGATTTACAGAAGAAACTCGAACAGGAAGTAAAGCGTTCTGCAATAAATTAGGCAAGTTTATGGAAGATATATATGATACAAGTGTTTATTATGATAAAATGGCATATTCTGGAGTTGATGGCTGTTCAGATAAATACTATTTTGAAGTAAAAAATCGTTTTAATACAATGAAGGGTAGTATGGCAGTAAAAGAGATTTTACCAAAACTTGAAAAATCTATAGAAGAAAATAAAGGGTTTATTCTTTTAATTCTAATAGATGACCCAACAAAATCTGATTCACGAAAAATACCTTTACATAAAGGTAATAGTATGAATTCTATTAAAAATCATAAAGGATATGATGCAGAAAAACATTTATGGATATCAGGAAACGAAGTATATAAATTTTTATTTCCACATTTTCCTAAAACTGTCAAACGTCAAATACTAGCATTGATATCTTCTATGAAATAATTTTTTTATTAAAAAAATTATTCAAATAAGTTTAAAATAGATTTACCAACTTCTTTTGCCAAATTTACAGGAACGGCGTTTCCTATTTGTTTATATCTTGATGCTATAGACCCACAAAAAATATATTCGTCAGGAAACGATTGTATTCTCGCATATTCTTTAATATTGAGTGGGCGTGTATGTATTGGGTGACATCTTTCTGTCTGTTTCTGTGAAGGAGAGCATGTTAATGTGAGACATGGAGAATTCATTGAAAGTCTTTTAGCTATTCCTCTTTTTCCACCTCCTGAATTATAGGATTTTCCTAAATATTCTTTCTGAAGAGAAGGTGGTAAATCAACCCAACACCCTCCTTCAGGTACCTGTTCCATGATTTCTTTCTTCTTTTTTGAATAGGTGTATCCATCATTTGTTTCATCTATTATGTCTCCGATAACATCTTTTAAAACAGGTTTATTAGAAAATTTTTTAGGAGGAATCCATTCTTTATCTGAAAATGAACGACGAACACCAACTATAAATAATCTTTCTCGTTTTTGCGCAACATTATAATCGTTTGCATTTAAAACAGAATATGTTATATTGTATTTATCATTCTTGTTTAATATTTGTAAAATCTCTGCAAACGTCTCGCCGTTATTATGAGATAACATACCTTTAACGTTTTCAATGAGAAATACTTTTGGTTTTAAAATTTTAAGTATTTTTGCGTAATCATGAATTAAACTTCCTCTTTCATCATTCAATCCTTCTTTTTTCCCAGCAAAACTATAAGATTGGCATGGAATTCCAGCAGCAAGTAAATCAACACGTTTATAAGTCTCCAAAGATTCTTGAAATTTTTCATCGGACATACTGATGCATTGAACATTAACGTTTGGATGATTTCTTTTTAATGTTTCACAACATATCTTATCATTATCCGAAAGAAGAAGAGGGGAGAAAAAATTATTTTTATCTCCAGAATCAATTAATCCTCTTGATAATCCTCCTCCTCCTGAACATAATTCAATAAATGTTCGCATTTTCTTTTATTTATTCCATTCTTAATATTTCATTTTTAAAATGAATAAATTTTTCTTTTTGAGAAAAAGAAAATGGCCGATAAAAGAACGTATTCATTGATAGTTGAAAATAAACAATGGTATCCAGATCTTCCAATAAATGAATTTATGGAATATATGAATTACCTCCATTATGATATTCCTTACACTAGTGGATCTCGAGATAGAGCAATTAAAATTTTAAACGAATATGTATACTCAGTAGAACCTATCGATAAAGAAATAGTAGCATCGAATTGGCCTGATCATGGTGAAGTAGGTAATTCACGTCGTTTATCAAAATACCGAAGACTATACAATAACGAGCCTAAAAAATATTTAAAAATGCGATTAGCAACAATGATGCTCTACGCTCTATGTAGTGTGTACGATTTAATTGAAATAGAACAAGTTGGAAAATATGATTATTAAAATGAATAAATTTTTCTTTCTGTAGAAAAGAAAAATGAACAACGATATATATTCTCTTATCTCTGAAAACAGAGAACAGTTTCCCGATCTTCCAATAAATGAATATCTTAATTATGCAAAAGCTCTTCATTATTCAGAAGAGGCGAATGAAATTATTGATGAACAAAGAAGTAGAGCCATTAAAATTTTATATTCCTTCGTATATTCTTCAGACGAAGATCAGAAACAAATAAATGATGGATATTCTTTCGGAGAACCTGATAATCATGATAGAATGGAGATATATAAAAAATTGTATGAAGATACCCCCTCAAATGATTTTTATTTGAAGATGCGATTAGCAACGGTGATGCTCTATTCCTTATGTAGTGCGCATGACATAATAGAATAAAAATGAAATAAATTTTTTTTTGAGAAAAAGAAAAATGCTTCTTTCAACGGCCTTTGAACGTATTGTGGCAAAGAACGATTTCTATTCTTATATTCGAGGAAACGCTCTTTCATATACGCAACGGCACATTTTAAATTTTTTAGCAGAGATTACGTATGAAGAGATTATCGGAGTTTCAGGTAATAACGCTGAAGCTTTCGAAAGAATGAAAACTCATATCTCTCTTCTTAATCGTGTTAATGATTACCCGTCTGATGAATTAAAGAGAATGGTACATTTTCAAAATTTGTGTAAGCGGATTGATGAGATGTATCCTCATCGCAAGCTTGAATATATTAATTTCAATTAATAATTTTTAAAAAATTATTAAATAAATGACAGAGAACGTTCTCATTCTTATATGTTTCGTTTTAGGGGTGCTTCTATTTTTCGTCCCAGCTTCTGAAAACTTTTTGAACGAAGAGAATTTAGAGGATGAATATTCTTTGATGATGACTAGAGGTAGTCTAGATGGTAGTGGTACAGTGTTTGATGCACGTCCTATGTCAGAAGAAGCTGGATTAGGATGGATTAATTAAAATAGAGAGTAAAAAGGGTAGTAGTATGTTTGCGCTTTCAGCGCAAACATACGAATTAAAATAGAGAGCTTCACTCTCTATTTTAATTAATCCTCATATCGCCGAAGAGTAAAAGAGATTCGACTCGTCTTTACCTCTGAATTCTTCGGCACACCATGACGAAACTTCTTCTGAACATCTCCACCCATTCGTATTACAAGCCCTTGTGTTAGAGGGATTTCGAGTTGAGGAACGACAACATCATAATCTGACGACTCACATGTGTTCTGTGATTTTACTGAAAGGACGAATTTACGTAACACATCTTCTGTGTTTGGTGAATTGATATGTGGTGAATTGATATGTGGTGAATTGATATTCACCACCACAATATCAGATGTTCGCCCAACATCATAATCAGCGTGTTTTGCAATGTAATCGTTCCCATCCTCATACCAATTCACCACCATTTGATTGTACGGCAAATTTTCTTCACATGTCGAATTAAAATAGTCAAACACTGGGCGAAATTCTTGTGGAACTGGCTCTCGCATGGATGATTCATTTGATTCATCAGTCGCTGTCTTCATATCCCCGAACATATAACTAGTATGTAGCTCAGAATTGTATTTCGGCGTGTTTCCATAACTCTTATAATATCGAGCGATAGTACCAGCGGAAGATTCACCATTCTTTTTGTGAATCACTCCGTCTCGTTTCTCTGGGTGTAATGAAAACAACATATCATAATTTTTCAGCACATATGACAGCAGATTCTCAGGGAGATGTGATAACGTAACATAAGATTTTTTACTCTCATCAAGATAGATTGGAGTGTTTAATGGGAGAGACATTTCTTTCTGTTCTGAAAAATAAAATAATTCATTTTTAAAAAATTGAAAAAATTTTATTCATTCAATTCTCAAAAATGCTCACATCTAACGTTCCGAAAACATGGGAAACGTTTTTTGAATCTGAAAAGAAAATGTTAGAAAATATCGAAACGCGTATTTCAGAGGATTCATTCTTTCCAGAAAGAGAGAATATTTTTCGATGCTTCATTCCCCTTGAAAAAATTAAAATCCTCATAATAGGAATGGATCCGTATTTTAATAAGGGGGAAGCTATGGGATTATGCTTCTCCGTGAATAGAGGAGTGAAGATTCCCCCATCTCTTCGAAACATATACAAAGAGATTAAGAACGGCGGAGAAAAATGTGACGATTTAACAGGAGATATTTCTCATTGGGCTGACCAAGGATGTTTTATGTTGAATGCCGCATTAACTGTTCGTGAAGGGAAGGCTGGAACACACCTATCTATTTGGAAACCTTTCACCAAGAACGTCATTAAACATATTCTAAAAAATACTAAGAACATAGGAGTGCTGGCGATGGGTAACCCCGCAATAGAATTGATGGCTGATTGTTTCGCTGAGATTTCCGACAATAACGAGCATGTGCAGTTTCTAACTTCTCACCCAAGTCCTCTCGGAGCTAATAAAGCATCTAAATATGCACGAGCTTTTACTGGTAGTTGCGTGTTCAAAGAGATAAACGGTTTCCTTGAAAAGACAGGGAGGGATACAATAAGATGGTAATAATTTTATAATTAAAATTATTTGAAATATTAATGACATTCTTCTTTATGATTTCGATATTCTTGTTTATTATAGTATAAAAACATTCTAGGACATTTATCATATTTATCTTCTACATCACCAAAACATCTGTAACAATGGTATATCTTATTTTTAAGAATATTTATTGATTTAAATTTTAAAGAAGATGGCGAGTATTCGTTATAAAACAAATACAGAACAGCAAGAGGTGATTCAAAAAATATATTAGGTTTATTATTGATGATTTCTCTTACCCATTTAATAAGAAGTGTTTCTCTATCTTTCTTTGTTATTTTATTCTTAGCCCCTTTATTGTAGAACGTATTCGGGTTATATCTTATAAAGATGGTATGTGTCGTTTCAGCAAACGAACTGAATATGTTTATCATTCTGTTTAGCTCAACCTCATCAGATGAGATTGCTGTGCATCCCGAAGATGCATGTTTATCTCCGTTCTCATCAATCTCAATTATAATTCTTACTTTACTTTCTGGAACATCATAAACAATATCAGGACGTTCTCTATACCCGCAATCATTAATTACCATCTTATCATATGATGAAGGATCGCCAAACTCATCTGTTAACAATTTAAGAATTCTTTTTTCATCTTTCTTTTCATGTTTTTTATACTCTTGGAATTTTTCATCGGCGGCACAATACGTTACACATACACCTTTCTCCGTAAGAATATCTATAGCTCCACAATTACAACATTTTTTTTCAGAAAGAAGAATATCATTTTCAGTTTTGTGTTCTTCGCAGTGAATTTGTCTTCTAGAACATCCATATTGTGCTAAATTTTTACAATTTCGAATTAGACATCTCGCTCTTGGATTTGAAAACATTCCGTCTTCTTTATGAGATGCGCATCGAGAAGGAATATTTCCTATAAAACCATATTTTGCTCTTATATTACACTCATTTTTTTGACATTTTTTATTTTTTAAATCTATAGCATTCTCAGGTGCATGTTCTCTACACCAACGAATTAATCCATCTTCTTGTAATCCAAAATTTGATTGTTTACTACAATCGATATGATTACATTTTTTATTTTTTAAATCTATGGCATTCTCAGGTGCATGCTCTCTACACCAAAGAATTTTACTATCGCATTCTAATCCAAAATTTGGTTGTTTATTACATCCATTTTTTTGACATTTTTTTCCTTTTAATATAATACCGTTTGAAGGACAGTGTTTTTTACACCAAAGAATTAATCCATCTTCTTGCAATCCGTAAGAAGGTTGTATATTACATCCATCTTCTTTACATGTTTTGTGTGTTAAATCTATAGCATTTTTAGGCGCATGCTTTTTACACCAGCGAATTTTTCTATTCAATTCCAAACCAAAACTAGGTCTTTTACTACAATTAATCTCTTCACATTTTTTATTTTTTAAATCTATGGCATTCTCAGGTGCATGTTCTCTACACCAACGAATTAATCCATCTTCTTGTAATCCGAAATTAGGTCTTTTATTACAATTAACATCTTCACATTTTTTATTTATTAAATCTATAGCATTTTCAGGGGCATGTTTCTTACACCAAAGAATTAATCTATCTTCTCGTAACCCAAAAGAAGGATTTTTATTGCAATTATCCCCTTCGCATTTCTTATGTTTTAAATCAATAGCATCAGGAGGTGAGTGTTCTCGACACCAAAGATTTTTTTTATTTTCTTGTATTCCAAATGTTGGTATTTTATTACAATTCTCATAACTGCATTTTTTATCGCCGAGATTTATAGCATTGGGAGGTGAGTGTTCTCGACACCAAAGAATTAATCCATCTTTTTCTAAACCAAAATTAGATCTTTTATTGCATCCATTTTCTTTACATTTTTTATTTTTTAAATCTATGGCATTCTCAGGTGCATGTTCTCGACACCAAAGAATTTTATTATCGTTTTTTAATCCAAAACATGGATATTTATTACATAACTTACATTTTTTCTTTCGTGATTCTGAACATACCCTACAACGTTTCTGTTCTCCAATGAAATAAATAATTTCTAGTGTTTGTTTACATTGTTGGCATTTACGTGACATTTTATTATGTTTTCATACTTTTAAATAATTCATTTTTATATCCATTTTATATTTTTTAAAATGGAGACTATTTACAAATGAAATCTATTGTAAACGAGGAGCAGCAACTTAAGAAAGAACGTGCTGATGTTGTTCGTGGAACTGAACTTCTTGTAGAAACGATTCTCTCGAACGCCACACGTGTGACAACTGAGACATCTTCTACAGCTGCTCGTATTCTTGTCGAAAATAACGCTCGTGCTAAACAGATTGAAATCACAGCTGTTCAGGAAGGACTCGCATCTCTATTCCGTGGAATGAACATCACATCGAACGACACGAAACTCAAACTGCAACGCTATATTGCAATGGAATCGAACGGAGGTCTTCGTCTGTATTCTGGATACGTTCCAGCTGGCGTCATTTCTGTATAAAAGTCCTCAAAAAAACTATATTAAAATATTTTAAATTAAAATATTTTAGCATTTATATTTATCGTTAATTCTTATTAATTTATCCCCCAGTTGACGAGACCAATTTGGATTTCTGATAGTTTCAAGAGTAAAACATCTAAATAGAGAATCGAGTATTTCCGTCAGCATTTAGTTATTTTCTATATTATTTAAGCTGTAAAGAACGTTCCATTAGCTGTAGCTGATACTGCTGTTCCTCCAACTACCCATATGTTAGCTCCCGTTGAAACGAATTTTATTTCTGTGCCTACTTGTCCTCCACTATCATTAAAAACCATCGTCATTTTATATTGTGTTGTGCCGTTTGGTGATTGAGTTTGCATTGTTCCACCAGCAACTCCTAATGCGACAACACCCCCATAAAATAAATCTGCGGGGGTTGCTCCTTGAATTACGTAACTACCTGAAGAAAGGGGTGTTTTTACAATAAATGTGAAATTTAATCCTGCAGACGCAATTGGCAGAGTTATTATTGTTCCGTTCGTTCTCGATAAAAATATAATTTTTCCAGAATCTGCAGCTGATAGAAGAGTTGTTGTTGTAACAGTAGATGTTCCAATTCTGTATGTGATTGGAGATTGTAATGCGATACTACCTGTGCCTGCAGAATTTCCAACAGTAACGCTGTTTGTTCCTGTTGAATTAGCTATATAAATATTTTTGTCTCCCGTATTCCCTCCCCACGTCGTTCCATTATTCCCTCCGATATATACAGATTGTGTGAATGCTGCTGGTGTTCCACCAATCGTTGTTGTTTCTGTTGCTGCTGTTGATTCTGTATTAATTCCAATCATTCCGTTTAAATCTAATCCTTCAGAAGGAGCGTAAATATGATTTGCTATAATTGTATCAGAAATTATTTCAAATGTGTTAAATATTGATGTGTCTACTCCAACGTTCGTTTTTCTGTTCGTGAAATCTGGAAGATTAGCGTTGCTTGTTACGGAAGACATATTTTATTCTAAAAATAATTAATTTTTAATTATTTATTGTGTGTAAAATTTCCACGTTATATCATTAGACATTTTTTCAATAATGTTTCCGAATTCATCGTACAACAGAAATGTGTTTCTTGTTAATGGGGATGTGTTAAGTCGCCCTCCTTCCCTTTCAATATTACAGGAATATTATCCATTTTTGGCATGTGAATGTTTTTCTCTTCTGATGTTTCAACAACAGATTTCATTTATTGATAGTGTATATTATTTAACATTCGTTCCTATGAAAAATTAATATTGTATAATATTAATTTTTACATATCTTTCTTCAGAGAAGCGTCTAGAACGCGATTAATTTTTGCGAGGAGAGCTGGTGGTGGAGGGGGAGAATCTGGGAGTTCTAACGCTTTAATAACATGCTCTGTTACGGAACAAGCTTGGGCTAGTTGCTTCTGTGTCATCTTCTTTGCTGTGCGTGCTTGCTGAAGAGCGATTCGAAACTCTTTTGACAAATATTTTGGAGGGAGCGGGTCATCAGAATCGAGATTTTTGAACGTCTTAGATGTGCCACCTGCTAACATAGCTCGCTGTTCAGGGGTGTATTCTGTTGTTTTCGTTACTACAGTTTTCTTCCAAACGACAGGCTCAAGCTGTTGATGGTCAAAAGATGAATGTTTAGACGAAGGAAATGACATTTTTCTTTTTACAATTAAAAAGAAATTTTTCATTTTTGGGAAAATGTTATACCGTACTAAAAGGACTTGCTCCTAAAACGGTAGATGTTAAGAAATTTCCGTTCACTAACATAACTGAAGATGATAAGCATGTGAGTCTGATTGTTGAGCCTCCCAAGAATGTAACAATCGCTGTTGTAATAGTGTTATTACCAGCGACCGCAACAAACGAAATAGCATCGGTTTTAGTATCATCAATAGCAGATATACCACCAATAAGTGTTGATGCTGGTGTTGTACCCCCTGTAGAAATAGTTGAAACTCTACCGGCTGCTGTTCCGCAAATAAAATCAAAGAAGTTACCAGCTACCATTGCCCCAGAGAATGTGATTGCTGGTGCAGCAGAATCAATTACAATTACACTTCCACTATCAGCGGGGACAAGGGCTGTTCTTACGGATGTTAATATGACTGGACGAGTGAGAGCATTAATTAATGTTTTTGCGGCACCTGTCGTACTACCGATAGTTACAACATTTGCAGCTAATGCTGTCCCAATATTCACAGTCTTCACTCCTGTGTTAGCACCCCATCCTGCAGAGGTGGTAACCGCATCATTACCGCCAATATAAACAGTTTGAGCTGTTCCAGGGGCGCCAGCGATTGTCGTGACTCCTTGTAATGCGGCATCGACGTTGATACCAACATACCCCTCTAAATCAAGCTTGCTGCCTGTAGGAGCATCGATGTGTTCCGCAACTAACGTGTCGCAGATAATTTCGAATGCGTTGAAGAATGATGTATCAACACCCACATTGGATTTCACAACATGGAAATTTGTAAGATTGGCGGTGCTGGTTACTGACATTTTATTACATTCAATATTTTTGTTTTAAACAAAAAACAAAAATGACATAGAAATTTTTTAAAAAATTTAATTCGTAATTTCCCATCCTACAACTGAAACATCAGAAGCTTGAAGAGCTGTTGCGTTAGCTGCTTGAACAGAATTTATAACAAAACTAACACCAGCATTTATAGTTCCTATAGTGAGCTGTCCTAAAGCGGCAGCTCCTGTAGCCCCTATACTCTGTCTCCAAATTTTAATTAATGAATTGGCAGTAACAGATGATGTAGTTATTGTAATAGTTCCTCCAATTAACGCGACACTCCCCATTGTGTTTGCGAGAGCTGCAGTAGTTGTTGCAACACTAGTTCTATTTATTTTATTTGCAGCTTGATTTAACACAATACTACCGTTCACCACAACTCCGTTTGGGGCTGTAATAGTGACTGTTGTGGGAGATTGTATTAACACAGAATTACTTAATCCTGTTGAACCACCTATTACTATTGCTGTTTCTTCACCAGTTCCAATATTAACAGCTGCTGATGTACCAGTTGAGATATTGACTGTTGGGTGATATGGTTGTGGTCCAATAGAATATCCGTATCCGCATCCAATATTTATTGTTCCACCATCTGCTCCTGTACTTGTAGATCCAATATTAATATTTCTATTATTTCCGGTAGCACCCGCAAGTCCGACATAACGACCAATATTTATTGTTCCATCTAACATTGCACCACCAATATCAACACTTCCATCTGTTTGGTAATTGGCTATTGACACTACATTCTTCTGTTCAGTGCTTGCGATATAAACAGTTTTAATTCCAGTGTTTCCACCATATTCACTTCCATCATTTCCTCCTATATAAACTGTCTGGGCAGTGTTAGGCGCGCCAGCAATAGTTGTTATTCCTGCTACTGCAGGTGACACTACTTGTTCAACATTGATACCTACTTTCCCTTCTAAATTAACAACATCTGGTGTATCAGAATTAATCATGTTCGCCGTAATAGCGTTACATTAAATATTAAACGGTTGGAACGTACTTAAACTTACTCCTACATTCGTTTTTGCGTTTGAGAAATTTGATAAGTTGGCAGTGCTTGTGACAGCTGACATATTTATTTATAAAAAAATAAATATTTATCCTTTTGGTTTTGCAGTTTTTTTAATTCCAGCAACATGTTTTTCAGATTTTCCACGTTTTTCATTATCAGAAGATGAGCTATTATTTTTAATTGTTATGTATGGTAGCATTTTTATTAAATTTGTTAATAAAAATATTTTTCATTTTTAATCACGATTCGGTAGATGTCTAGGATGATTCCTTCGATATTCGTCTTCGGCATTTTTAAGCTGTAATCGACGCAATCTGGCTTGTTCAAATGATTCTGTTGGAGAAGATGATCTTTTATTTTGAGAAGATTTTAATTTAGCCACTTCATTCTTTAATATCTGAACTTGTTGTATTAAGTCTTGAATTAAACGAAGTACATCTTCATTATTAGACATTTTTATTAAATTTGTTAATAAAAATATTTTTCATTTTATAAACATTTTCTGCACACATCCATCCATTCTTTCGGTACAGGCATATGTTTCTCTTTCATCAGATGCCAAACATCAACACACGGAATAGCCTTATTACATTTTCTGCATGGTTGCATCTCTCCGACACGTCTAACAATATACCCCTTCTTTGTCATATGTTCACAGAACGCATATAGAAGAGAATGTGTTTTGTCGTTTTTAAAAGCAACATCTTGAACGAGAACGATACTCTGCATCTCAACATTATTCATATCACAAATAGCTTTCCAATTTCTTTGTAAGTGGGGGTAATCGTCGGAATACATTTTCATCTCTCCAACTAACCATAGAGGGAACACTTCGTTTATTAAATCTGTTGTCTCTTTTCGTGTTTCACAATTCTTAAGTCTTTCTAAAATTTCTGAAAAATTTGATGGGTCAACAAAATCTTCAGACACAGTTCTCGGAGAAGGGTTCATTTTATATTATGTGCGGCTTCTTAAATTAAATATATTTTCAAAAATATATTTATTTCTTCTTTTTCTCTGTTGGGGGTCTAACACATTCAAAATCGTTCTTTCTCGTTTCATCTGCCCATTTCGGATACATAGCTGCTAATTCATCCAAATCATTAATCCAAAGTTGTTTCTCAGACGTTTTCATTAAAATGTCACGTTTCTCTTTGATATTGTCCATTTCTTTTTTCAATGATTCTAAACGTTCTTCCGTTTGTGATTTAATAGGCATCTGCAATAAATAGTCATAACTGGGCGAATGAGAATCATTTGCCATTTTATCATATTTCTTCTCTTCAAGTTCTTCTTCAATAGCACTCATCTTCTTCGCATTCCCTTTATCATTTCGCATACTGAATTCTCCAGATAATATCTCTGAAATAAACCTATATTTATTCTCTAACATCGGTATCTTTTCGTTATATCCATCCAACATTTTCTGTTTTCTAACAAAATAATGCTTATATCTTTCTGTGCAGAAATAATCAATTATTTCTTGAACGTTTTCAAACTTTCTAATCTTCCCTTCACAATCATACATCACCATATTCGATGTGTGAATATATCTATATAGTTTAAGATTCTCAAGTGAACATCTCAACCCATCTTCACTTTCAAACACTGTGAAATCTGCTACGTTCGGTTTAGATTGATTCTCATATCCTATAATCTGTTTATTTTCCAACAGAGAATCAAGATATTCTTTAAACCCGTCAATTGACATTCCTATAGGTATTTCAGTAATTTTACAACACTCTTTTACATTCTTTTTCTTTTTAATTTTGTCTGAAACATCTATTTTCCCCCATGAAACATATGTATCTTTTTTCTTATCATGTTTTGTAATTTCACCATTCCATCCTCTATACCAAGGGGTTAAATCTGGAAGAAGAGAGAATGGAATATTGTTATTATCTTCTTCCGTTGATGTAAAAATAACTTTTCCATCGTTTTCAAGCCAGATCTTTACTGCTCCAATAATTTCTAACGGATTATATAACGGAATAGATGATGACCACCCTGTTCCGATCCCTTCACATCCGTTTACAAGAATCATTGGAATAATAGGAAGATAATTTTCAGGTTCTACAAAATTTCCATCATCTTGAACCATTGTAAGTAATTCATCATCTTCTTCTCTAAAAATTAAACGCGTAAGCATATCTAACTTTGTATAAATATAACGAGGTTTTGATGCATCTTTTCCAAGTTGAGAAACAGTTCCAAACTGGCCATTAGGAAATAAAAGAGATATGTTATTACTTCCCACATACGTCTGCGCCATTTTAATTATTGTTTCATATAAGTTCTGCTCACCGTGATGATAATTTGTTGTTTCCGACACGTATCCTCCAAGTTGTGCCACACGTAAATTTTTAGATTCTGGAATATTATAATCAAGTTTCTTTTTAATAGCACCGAAAAGAATCTTTCTCTGACTCACTTTTAATCCGTCCATAATGTGTGGAAGAGAGCGTTGGCAATCTGCAATTGAGAATTTAATAAGTTCTTTATCGATAAACTCTGAAAGAGGGAATTCTATAATCTCATCTTCATCACCGTTCCACTTAACTCCACCACTCTCAGAATTGTAATCCGCAATCCATTGTTTTCTCACATTCGCTTGTGTTACATGAAACGCTTTTTTCATTGTTTGAGGTGCATTATCGTCATATATGACGTTAAAGATCTTCTTTCCAAACGCTTCCATCACACCCTTATTCCCCCATGTTCCAAGCCCTTTATAATATTTCTTTTCAATGTGAGCTTTCGGATTCTTTTCTAAAATATCATCTCGATATTTGAAAAATTCTCTCTCGTCATAGAATGTTAGAGATTTATTCTTAGGTAAATTTACTTTTACAATAGGCGTATGCATTACAGCCATAAAAGGTGGGTCACGTTTCATTAATGATGGGAATAAGGAATCAAGAAGATTTAAAATAAGGCCAGTGATATGAAGACCATCGTCGTCTTGGTCTGTCAACGACATGAGCATGCCATATCGAAGCTTTCTGTAATTATCATCATCAAGATAATCCACATCCATTTTCAATCCTATCGCCTTAATGATTGAATCAATAACTTTATTGTCACCAATTGACTTCATGGTGGCTGATCGAGTGTTTAAGATCTTTCCTCTAAGAGGGAGAATTCCGAAGAAATCACGTCCTTTCTTTCCAAACGCTCCAGTCTCAATACCTTGAACAGCAAAAGTTTTTGCAGAATCTCCTTCTGTAAGAATAAGAATGCATTCTGTTGCCCTCTTTCCACCTTCGAAGTTTGCAGAATCAAGCCCTTCAATTTTCACATACCCTTTCTTTCGTTCAGTTTTCTTAAGAACTGAGAACTCTTTCGTTTTGATTAAATCTTGAAGAGATTCCATCACACTCCACTTGTACATCGTTGATAGATGGGATTTTTTAACATCTGCTACAACAATTGGGGCCTCAAGTTTATATTTTGACTGCGATTCAAATTCTGGTCTAATTACTGAAGCTACTACAAAAATATTGAAATATTGTTTTACATCTTTTATATTAATAGGTGGAATCTTCGGCTTATTAAGTTTTTCTACAAAAGGTCTAAACAATGCTTCAGCCCATGCATCAACATGTACACCACCAAGTTTAGTACATACACCGTTGGCAAAAGAAATAGCTCTCCATGAATCATTTTCGGATGGATATAACACAACTTCACATTTATCTGTTTTAATTGATAGAATTTCATCCGTCGACTCATTTCTATATAATAAAGAATATTCTTCAAGATTTGTTACTGGAATCTTCTCCCCGTTTAAAAATACATCAGTTTTGGTGAGCATTGCCATGTCGACAACATATTTTTTAAACATAGATATAATGTCTTCGGTTAAATTATTTTCTGTTTCTAATCCTAATCTTGCAAAATCTGGAAGAAAACTTACTTTAGTGTATGCTTTAGGATAATCTTTTTTCTTGATTGATGTGATTGTAGGTTCTTCTGTCTTAGTCATATTATCTGTCCATGTTTGGATCAATTTTTTTTTGTTTTGTAAATCTACACCTTCAACTTCAAATTGTGTTGCAAAAATGTTACAATTATGTGTTACTGTAAAATCTTCAAGAACAAAGCGATTATTTCCATCTACTTGAATTCCAACATAATCTCCATCATCAATTTGTTTAATTTTAAGTGAACCAACATTTTTTACTTCGTGTCTTTTCGGTGCGGCGCATTTTTTTCTTGGCAGAAGAGTTGGGATATCCTGAAGCCCTTCGCCAGAAATATTAACAGTTATTGCTAATCCTTGTCGCTTTTCCCCTTCCCATATCCATTGTGTTGATTTTATTTGCGTACAAACTCGAAATCCCAACGATCGCGCAAGAATTACAATATCATGAGCCACCTGTTGATTGGGTAATCCTTGTGTTATAGTAACACGAGTTCCATTGCGCATTACAGTTCCATCAGTATCTATTATTCCGGCTAGAACAGCAAGTCGAATTTCTTTTGAATTGACAATGTATTCCTGAGGTATATGTTTGTTATTAATAAGATTGTATTTACGTAATAATTTAGATAATGGATTTTTTCCAGATTTTGTTGTCGATGAAATTGTGTGTAAAAATCTATTAGAAATACATTCTTTTATAGTTGCATCATTCATTTCACCCCATTTTTTAATATAATCTATTATTTCCGGATCATTTTTATAATCTGATGCAAATGCTCTACCCATAGATACACCATCACCTAACCATAATCCTAAGATATAAGGATCAAGTGCGATATCTCGGTGTTGCCATTGAACACATTCTCCAACAAATCCTGAAAATCTCCATTTCATAGTTTCTGGTAATTTCATATAATCCTGAATATTAATATCAAGAGTATTATCGTTTGGTATTTCTGAAACAAATTCTTTCATTTTTTCTAATGCATCATGAACACTTTCATCGTTAGGAGCATTTTTTACGGCATTAGCTCTTTGTTTTTTAGGAACAGAAAGTCCTTTGTGCATTCGTTCATAATGTCTTCCTAAATTTCCAGATAATGTTTTATCACATTCGGGACATGTTATTCTTGATGAAATTTCAGAAAAGAAATGTTTTGTGTGAATTTTTTTATCTTTTTTATCAACCCACAGAACCCCCCATGCTTTTCTCGTGTTATCCCAAAAAATTACTTTATGATCAGCCATTCTAACTGTTAAAGTATGATTTTCATTAACAATATAAGAATCCGCTCTGTCTTGTGATACTTCATACATCTTTCCACGACCTTCAGTAGTTGCCAAAACTTTTCTTGGTGTTCCATCATCTCCGATTAGGAAATTACCAACCTTAACGTCTTCTACTTTAACAAAATCTCCAGTAAATAATGGAACTATTGAACCCCTCGCTAAGCAGGCTTTCCCGCCCACACCATTTTTCCCAGAAATATCTATTCGGTCTTCAGAATCATCATAGTTTGATGATGAGAGAAGTTGGCCAAAAATAAGAGAATGATTATAACATTTATGTTCATCATTCATTTCTATTGGAATAATATCACCATCATTCCACATTATTATTTTTCCATTTTTTTCTATATCTATCTTAATTTCTGTAACTGGATTTCCAGAAATTCTACTTCTCGTTACATTATCAATAATGTTTGACAGTGGTTCGATAAAAACTCGAAGAACAGCAGGAGAATACACTATTTCTTTCTTTTCAATTCTTGGTTGATTCTTTTCATCAGAAAAATTATCTCCAACGAGAATGTATTCTTCCGATTTTTGAGGCCTTGTTGAACCTACGTACATATCTGAACGTTTTAGCACGTGCTCTAATTGAGACATTTTAGTATATTTTGGTTTCTTGTTTGTGGTTGGAGATGTCATTTATAGTGTTTCGTTCGTATTTAAATTTTTCATTTTTTTTTAAAATATGTTTTTATTCAAAACATATTCTCATCTTCCGAAAACACCTCTAAAAACCGTCGTCCAAGCTGTTGCAGCGTTTGCAAATTTATATCTCAATATCCACCATGAGAGAAATGCTAAAAACAAAAGAACAGCTCCGATACATGTAAAAATTATTCCAAGTCTTTTCTTTGACATATTACTCTGTAGAGACACGTCATCATTATTTTCAGAATTAATATAAACATCGATCGTGTTTCCAACTTCATACGTTGTGTTAGAAGATAGTATCTGGTGTTTTCTATGTAACATTTCACCAAACATATATTCAACAGTGAGCGCGCAAGAATAATGTGATGTAACATTATTTCTATTATCAGCAGAATTTACCAAGTCACATTTAGCTTCCTTGATAGTTCCTTGTGTAACGATCATCTTTTTGTCATGTAACGTGAAATTGTATAATCCGTATCCTAATGATGCTAATCCTAGAATGAGAAGAATAACAGTTCTTATCTTTCCTAAAAATTTTCCGAAAGAAGCGGAAGTGTCGTAGATACCTCCTCCCATTGTTTATTACTTAAAATATTAAAATTATCAAAATTCTTTTTAATATAAAAAGAATGAATTATTTACTGTCTTAACATTCCACCATTGCAAAGCGATGTGGTGTAGGAGGTTTGGCACGAAGCTGCCCCCGAACCATAAGCTGTCTGGATATTTCCGTACCCGACACAGCCAGCGTTGGGAATCTGGAGAGCGGAATAACTCATAGCTCCCCACGTGGGAACTATGTATGCGCCGTTTTGGGCAACGGGAGTATTGAAACCCATGCTATAACCTTGATTGTAGTTGTTTAAGTTTGCAAATCCACAACCACTGTTGGACATCTGCCCGTTTCCGTTGTATTCAGCTGACATTTTATTTTGTTCAATATTTATTTTTGCAAATTTTTTCTCATTCTTCATTATTTTTTTCGTCAATTCTCTTTATAATCTTCTTAATGCGTTTTTCTAAAATTTTAATATCCTCACTCTTTCTTATATTCTCAGATGTTAGAGATTGTCTTATACTCTCAGCCTCTATAGAAAGCGTTTCAAGTGTTTCTGAATCTTCTGTAGCATTCACTCTTCTTTCTAATCTATTGATTTTTGCTATTATATTATTTCTTATATTATCTCTTGTATCTACGGTTCTTTCAGATTGTGAAAACGATGATACTGTTCTAAATCTTTCAGGATCTTCACGTAAAGTCTCTTCTCTGTCGCGATAGTCAGGCTCTTCATCTTCCTCTTCTTCCTCGTCCTCTTCATGAAGATTTTTAGGCTGAACAGCATGTCTTCTTTCATAAGGGTGTGGTTTTTCACGTGAACGACTCCCACGTGAACGATTTTTTTGTTTAATTAAAACGCCTGCCATTCGTCTCTCCATATCTTCGACATCAGCTCCTCCTGCAGCAGAGCTTGATACAGAAATATCTCGCATTCTTCGCTCAACATCTGATGGAAGATGTTCATCCTGAACAGCCATACTTCGCATTCTTTCTTCTGCTTTTTGTAGTTCTAATTCGGTGCGAGTGAGTGCATTAGATGGTAAAACTATAATACCTCTCCTCGCAGGTTCTTCTCGTCCTAAACTTGCTCTGTCTAACATCTCTTCGATTTGATATTGGTCATGAATTTCTTTTAATTCGTTTGCAAGCAAACCTTCATTATTTATTGGAATACGACTTATTTCTCTAATAAATCTTCCCATATCAATATCTTCGTCATTAGAAGTTATGAGAGAATTAATTATATTTCTGCGCATATTATATTGAGTAATAATACCATCTCTTACCAATTCTTCATGAGATTTTCTACCATGTACTCTTATTAATTGTTCTAATAAACTTCTTTGGCGTTCAAATGTAGCAGCAGCATAATCTAGACAAGCTTTTAGTTCGTTTACAGGCGTGTTCATGTCTATATAGGATTCTGGATACAGTAATCTATTATATCCAGCAAGTATTTTAATTTTTCCTCTCTCTAATAATAATTTTCTATTTATCGGAAAAGCTCTCCCCTTTTTAACAACATATGTGTTAAATCCTTTTACAAGAAGAGGAAGAATTGATAATTTTTTCAAAATGGTGGAATCGATATTCAGATTAGGTATTGATTCTAAAGGTTTTTTCCCAATAAAAGGTGAATACATTGTATTCAATTCACTAACAAGAAAACAATGCATTATATGAGGAGATTCTTTCTTGACAAAAATTATTGTATTGTTAGGAGAGATATTAAGCTTGCTTTTGCAATCATCAGACATTTATTTCAGTTGAAATAAATATTTACTTATTTTTTTTCCCTTTCTTAACCACAGGAAGAACTTTCTCTGTTTCTACAGGAGAATGATTTTTTTTCAACATTTTTACGACACGTAATTTGATGCGAACAGATTTAACAATATCACGGAATCGTTGCAATATGTTATTTTCGTATTTTGCATTAAGCATAGACGCAAGCCTACCAACATCGCAAAAGAACTGTTCATGTCCGCGTCCAGTATTCGTCTTCACAGTGTGCTGAGGATTCAATCCGTTCCCCCAATAAAGCATCTGATACACTGAACCAGACCTGTCTCGAACAGTTCCATCATATTGACTGGTAATGTCTTCCGTAAGTTTAACCATTCGACGTTGGTCATAACCCGACATTGCAGTCTTAATTGCTGTGTCTGTCACACCTTCACGTCCCGTATCTGCGTGATAATAAAATTCTTCAGGAGTGAGACCACCAATAAAAGAGTTTGAAATAAATCCTCGAGATTCATATTCTATATGTTTTGGCATACCACCTCGAGGATAATGAGGAAGGGAGCGAGTACAGTTATTAAATACGTATTTGATACGTTCACCACCCATGTTCTGTTGTCCTAATAATCCTGTAATCTGTGCAATATTGAAATAGTCACCCTTACTACCTGAACGTATAGGAATGAGGAAATTATTATCTTTTCGCATATTCTCTTTTGCAATTTTCAATCCCGCATCTTTAGCTTTATTCAGTGCCGCAGAAACTCGTACTTCACGAATACCAGCATTAATTGTGACATCTTCAACCGATTTAGCTTGTGTGAAACAACCTGCAATAATAGATTTTATCGTATCCAATGATGATTGTTCACCATCTGATGAAGATAGAAGACAGTCAGCAAGTCCAATACTGAACCCCTTATAACGAAGATACGAATTGACAACAAAATGTACATTATCAATAAAATTATAAACTTGTTGTTTTCCATATTCTTTATTTATGACTTGAATTAGAGAGTTGTGCGCTGCTCCGAGAATAGTTTTATCAAGTGTTCCTTCGTATAGAACACCATGATAGATTTTGACAACAGGCTCAATAGGATTGGCGTTATTCATCATCTCATAATTTAATGTCCGAGGAAGAATGAGAGAGAACAATGCATGCCCTCCGTATATCGATTTCTTACATTTCTTTTTTGCGAACACTGAGGCAATATCATACATTTTCTTATTATTCCAAAGAGGGCTTCCATCAAGATTTTTTCCTGCAAGAGATAAATCCATGAATTGAAATTTTGTTATAACGTTTGTCCGATCAGATGTTAATTTCTTATATTCATATGCTTCTAAAATATTTCCAGATTTAACAATTTTAATCTGACGTACATCAGAATCGAGTAGATTTTTAAGATTGTATACGTATGATGAAGGAATATGTGGATGATATTGAAGTTGTTTAAAAAGATTTTCTTTATTCCTTGTAGAAAATGGGGGATAAACATTTGGAGAGAAGGGGGAGATGGCATCTCCCCCTTCATAAAAAATAGAATAATGTGAATCACTATCTCCGCAATCATTAGATGTCATAATATATGCACCGTTCAAACAATCTTGGACAATACAAATAATAGGCTTACTCGCCTGTGCAGAAATAGGGTCGGGGGAAGCCATTGCTACTTCAGCTTTTGTGAGATAGGATTGACATACGTGTATGTTCATCTCGTCACCATCGAACATTTTCACCAGTGCACTCGGTGAAAATATACCAAGCTATTCTCACTATTTCTAGTGAGAGTCATAGCTCAATTGCCGACTAAGGCAATTCCATCTTACGATGGGGATTAGACTGTATCTTAGGCTACAATACGTGTGTAATGTAGTCGATTTCCGTTCAGTCGTTGAGACCCTTCCATGCAAACACAGAATGTTTGTTTAGGAAGTAAGCCTGCGGATTGTCCAAATCATAACATTTTTACCATCCCCGACGCTATTAACGTGGGCATTACATGTTAAATTTCTTTTCATGTAAGAGGTAGCTATGATATAAGGAGTTTCCCGCAACAAGAAATCTCGCAATTATTTTGAACTCGTTACGCTTGTTCAAAATAATTACTAGGCGATTATATATACGATTTTTCTCGAAATGCCGTATGTTTCATTTACACTGTTTATCTATAGAGAAGATGAAACACTCTCTATAGCAGTCGCCTGTTGCTGACTTCGTTTGGTAAACGTGATTAATCAGCGTTGAATCCCTTCGTAATTCCGAGATTCATTTGCATTGTAAGATTGTTGGTAATAACAACTTCCATACCCTGCATACCAGCAATCCATAGTGTAGGTTGCCGATTGAGAATTACACGATCTCCGTTTTGAAGTTTTCGTTCAATAATATCTCCTTCTTCAATCTTGAATTTTCGTTTCTGAGGATATTTGACATCAATCAATTTTCCGTTTCGAATAATACGTTCTCCTTTCCGTATCTCACGTGTTGTAACAAGAATCTTCTCCCATCCAAAAGGGAGAGGGGAAGGGATAGTACTTGTATTATTCCATTTTATATTAGGTTGAATTATAATGTCACCGTAAAGTACTTGGGTTCCAACAATACACGACCAGTATTTCATATGATAAGTTTTGCCATCGGATTTTCGAATAATAGAAACAACCTTTCCTTCATCAAGAAGACGAGATAGATATTCAATATTTCCTTTATGCGCATGTTCTGGAAATGTAAGGATGTCTGCAAACATACGAGGAATACCAACTTGATCAACTTTTAAAAAGGGATCAGCTCCAATAACTGTACGTGCAGTAAAATCATTCCGTTTACCACTGATGTGCATACGAACGATTCCATCTTTAGCACCAATTCGATGCTTAATATCTTTCATAATACGTTTTTCATTATTACTTTTCTTTCCCGTCGAATTATCAAACATAGTTTCTATTTTTACTTTCAACCTTTTTAATTCTTTTGCATAATCATCTTGATATTTTTTCTTATCTTTTGCTGATGGTTTATCTTCTTGCATTTTTTCGATGATTTTTACAATTTTTAAGATATCGTTGTATGAAGTAGTTAAGTCATCATCTCCGATACCTCCATCTTTGATAACTCGTGGACGAGAACATGTTGGAATTACAGGTATTTCTGACATAATAAGATTTCGAGGATGAAAAAATTTAGGATTAAATCCCAGAATCGCAACATCTTCATCAGAAACATCATCAAAAATCTCAAACATTTCATCAACAGTTAGCAGATATATTATTTTCTTTTCTTTCTTATCATACTCAAAAATGATAGAAGAATCTTTTGTTTTAAATACTACCTTAGGTTGAGGAGCTTTGCAGTTTCCACATTTATTTATTTTTTCGAGAAGTTTAAGAATTTTTTCAAACCTTTTACTACCTTTATATTTCAACATATTTGAAATTTCAAGTGTTTCAGCTGTTGAAAGAATTGAGTGGCATTTTTTACAAAAACATTTAAGAAGGTTTGCGACAGTACGATAAAACATTGGATTTAACATCTTATGTGGAAGCGAAATGTGTCCAAAATGTCCATGACATTCGCGAATTAATCCGCATGTTCCACAAGGAATATTTTTATCCGTGTCTGCTCCTAAACGTTCATCATAAAGAGATTCAGCTTCTCCAAGTCGAGGATTTTTGATTTCAAGAACTGAATCTTTTCGAATCTCTTCAGATGAAGAAACCCCAAATACGATATTAGAAATCGTATTCGTAGCCATTTCTAATATTTTCAAAAAAGAAAAATATTTCATTTTTAATAAATGGCTAAAAAGTCATTAAGTAAATCTATATCATCATTTTTTTCCAATCTTTTTGGAAAAAGTAAATCTAAACGTTCTTCAACCAGAAGAAAATCTAAACGTTCCAAGCGTTCATCGAGTAAGCGACGAAAATCTTCTGTAAGAAAATCTTCTGTAAGAAAATCTTCTGTAAGAAAATCTTCTGTAAGAAAATCTAAACGTTCATCAAACAGAAGAAAATCTAAACGTTCATCAAACAGAAGAAAATCTAAACGTTCATCAAACAGAAGAAAATCTTCATCCTGTTCATCGTGCTCCTCGGGGTCTTTTAAATTTGATGAGAGTGGAAATGGATGGGAGATTAATACTATGAAAGAATGTATACATTGTGTTCATCTCAAAGAATATTTAGAAAAAGAGAAGGGTATAAAATTCGGAACACCTAAAAAAGTAGAAGGGGGATATCCACACACTCTATATAGTTTTAAAATTAAAGGAGAACCTGTAGTGATGAAAGAATATAGTATGAAAAAAGCTCCAAAAGGAGCGTATCCTCAAATATTTCACAATGGGAAAGACGTTGGAGATATTACTGGTGTTAAAAAAATATTGGAATAATTGTTTAAAAATATTTATATTATTTAATATAAATGGATAGTGTAAGAAATAGAGAATTATTTATTGATGTGTTTAATGCTATAAAAGCGCGTGATTTTTCTGTTCAACTGCAAGATATAAGCCCTCGTTTTGAAAGATGGTTAGAAAAAAATAGTGCATCTCTCAGTGTTATAGCTTTTGGTGATATAAAATCTCCTGATGATGCCAATAAACGAACAGAAATAGTTTTAAAATTGTTTCTTGACCCCGCAAATTTAAATCCTAAATGTCAAGCAGAATTAAACGGGTTGCCTTATGAATATTTAGTTTATAAATATATATCTCGGTATATTCTAGCAACTCATAAATCGCCAAATTTTATAGCGTATTTATCATTAATATCTTTTGATTCTCAATATTTTGACAATCTTTCACCTGAAGCAAAAACACAAATAGATAAATACAAGAGAGATTTATCAACCGAATATAAATGTGGAGATATTGAATTTTTAAACCAACAAACTATATACGGATTAATAACTCAACGCCCTAAAAATATCCAAACTTTAAACGAATGGTTTCATAAACTTCAAGGAAGTTTTGATCGTATAGATACAGATGAATTTAGAGCTGTTTATCTCCCTGTATTATTTCAATTATTATATTCATTATGCGTTATGGATTCGTATAAAATAATGCATAATGATTTTCATTCTAATAATATTCTTATTTCTACGTTGGATAAAAAGGTTAAACTTAAATATCAAGTTGAAGATAGAAAATATGAAATAATTACGAACCAAATTGTCTATATTTTCGACTGGGATAGAGCCTATATTCAAGCATTGGGACAGAATCAATTCACAGAAAATGAAAAGGAACTTTATTGTGATTATTTAGGAATGTGTAATGAATTTAGAAGAGGGTATGATTTATATATGTGCATGTGTCTATTAAAATTTGCATATGCTAAATTTATGGTAGATGATTCTAGATATGTCAAATTTTTGGAAAATTCTCCTAATTTGCAATACGATTTAATTGATGAAGAATATTATGCTCACCCATTATATATAAATGAAGAAAATATGAGAGAATTTGGAGAATATGTTTTTAGAAATACTGAAAGAATATTAAGTGGTACGAAGTTTTTAGTATTGAACAATGATCAGCTAAAATTTATACTTACACGAGAATCTTATAGAGAAGTTAAAGATGTTAGATATGCAGCATTTACAATTAGCCCAGATTATACTAAAATTTATCCATATAAAAAATACAAATGCAGAATGTGTTTTGATGTACACCACGAATATAATCCGTTCTCTGTATTATATAGAATAAGGTATTTTGATGCGTATGAAAATCCGAACATAACTCCAACATGGAGAATTTCTAGACATGATGTTGCTCCAGAACAACCCCCTGCAGGAAGCAATATTTTACTAAACGAATTTGAATTACCTCCTGAGCTACCTCCACTTCCACCTCCTCCATCTCCTCCTCAATATCATAGACCTGTACCTATACCACCTCCTCCTCAAGTACCAAATTATCAAGTTAATCCTCCTTCACCATCACATCAGAGAACTCCTCGTCATCCGTTTAATCGTTCAATAAATTTGGAAACAGACGAAACTTTAGAGGATGATATTACTAGATATGTTAGAGCTTCTCCACGTGAAGAACGAGACCCGATTGATTAACAGATATCATATGAAAAATGAAAATAATAATATAGTGATGAAATATTAAAATGGAATGTTGTATATGTTATCAAACGATAAATACGATACAATTAGAATGCCACCATTCGCATATATTATGCATTACTTGTATTGATAATTTAAGAGTTTTAAAATGCCCATTATGTAAAAGTGAAATAGATAAATATGCATTATTTCATGAATTTTTTTCTCGACGTGTAGATACTGCATATTTTATTTCCTTTTTACATTTTTCCTTTTCATGTATCCTTGTTTCATTTCTTCCAGATAATATAGGAAGTATGCTTATATTTTTTAATATGACTCAATTTATAATAACTATCGTTTTCTATTTAGCTATAATAAATAACCATTATACTTTATCTATAGGATTTACCATAATAATATTTATAATAATAACCACCAAAATTTACCATTCTAAATTTTATTTTAATAAGTATCACATCGTTTTATCCGATAATTTGTTATCTATTGCATTTAGCGCTCCTTTTATTATGACTTTTAATTAATTATTTAATAATTAATTAACGTTCTTCTGGAAATTTATATTCCTCTTCAAGGAACTCCATTATAGATTCCTCAGAATCCATCCATACAGATTTTCCCGTTTCTATATTTGTTAACGTGCGTTGGTCAAGATGATATCCCATCGACTTAGCTTTTCCACGCATTTTAATATTAAAATCCATACTTCCCGTAAAATAAAATAGAGCATATGGAAGAGATTTCTTGTTTGTGATTTCAAAATCAATTCGCCTGTGAGGGGAATCTCCTATTTTTACAACAGCTAAAATTTTAACATTCCCTTTTGCAATAACATTCGTAAGAATTTTTATCTTGGAAAAATACAGAAGAAAATCGTCGATAGGAGAAATAATAATTTGTTCTCCATTCATCTCACCCTCAACAATATTCATATCCCCGTTCTCATTATATAAAATACAATCGATATCTCCAGACATATTTTTTCCTCGCCTATAACTACCAGCTATGATATGTTTTAATTTAGGTGGGTTACTAAAAGAGCTATTCCTCCATTCTTTATTATAACATTTTAGCACTTTCTTAATTTCAATATCTATTAAATCGATTTCACTTCTCGGAATTTTATACTTAAATTCTTCTAAATATTTTAATCCCAATTTCTGTGTCGATGTTAGAGATAACACTCCATTTTTATATAACTCTTTTACATCATCAATGGAACGAATACCTTGCTCCCACCATTCTTGTGCTTTAACAATTCCAACACCCATAATTTCTTGAAACTTTTCCAATATAATATTTTTATTGATTTGTTTTTCAACTTCTTTTAGTTTCCCAGTATTTGCAATTTCTTGAAATCGATCTTTTATACCTTTACCAAACCCTTCGCCTAAAGTTTCAATTTCTATTTCTTCCTCACTATATTCTTCTATTTTTTTCAATCCTATTTCGAATGCTCTTTTCCTAAATCCTGAAGCTTCAGTTATTAAGCTTTTTAAGTATTTTTTCGCATCTTCTTTTTTAATGATGCCGTTATGAGCCATTTATTACATTCTATATTTAAACAAAAAAAATCATTTTAATAAATGGAGAAGTCTCAAACTACTTTTATTGTTGAAAATTTACTTAAAGGAACATTTGATCCTCCATATGCTTATATATCTACATTAACGGATGAAGACTATATAGAAAGAGGAAATATTCAAGAAGATACAAAAAAAATGCTTGAATCTTATAACAAATTTTTAAACTATTGGACATCGGTAATTATACAAAATAAACCAGAGTCTCATCAGCAATATGTTGAACGGTTTGTATTATATGTAAGGCAGAATAGTGAAATAATAAACTATAATGTTATGGCCAGAAATAAATGGGAGCAACAATTACAAAACACTATCAATTTTCTTAATGAAATGAAGAATATGAAAATCACCGATACATTAACTCTTGACGAAGAAATTATTACTCAGATTAAAAATAAAATATCAACACGAGTGATGACACAACAGAATAATTGTGCTAGAGTAAACTAATAATTTTTTAAAAATTATTAACGTTTTTTGAACACTACATAACTATATAGAGAAACATAATCGATATCTTCTGGTGTTGGATTAAATCTCTTCAATTTATTATCATCTGCCAAGTATGCATATTTAGCGAAAGAACCTGTACTTTCTACATCTAACTGTTCTTCTTGAAACACGTTAATCACAGCTTCGATATTGGTTAGAGGTTCTTTTACTAATGTTCCATCTGAAAATGGAAGAAGTACTTCAATGTACTGTCCAAAATTTTCCATTTTCTCATTTATATTGTAAAGAGCTTTAATGTTGTATTTAGGTTTTATTCCAGTAGGTGTATTAACATTAACAATATATTCTCCCTGAGTTCTCTTTAATAATTTAAAAATTTTTGCACCATTCAAAACAGTTATTAAAAAATATCCTCCAGAATTTAATGTACGGCTAACAAATTTTGCAATATTTATGCATGCTTCTCGTGTAGGAATTAAATAATGCAACGCAAAAGAACAATTCATTTTAGATGTTCGTCTATTATCTATAATAAGTTCCAGTTTATCATAAGGTAGGGTTAAATTTACCTGTTTAGTTTCCAAGACCATCTGTAAATTACGCGATTCTTTTAAAGCGCCATATCGTTTAATCATTTCATCTATAGCTGCTTGATTTAATTCTAAAGCTAAAACTTCCTTTACGCCAACATCAGAAAATTTTACTAAGTCATTCCCTTCTCCAGCACATAAATCGATTACTAATTCAGCGTTTCTGAAATATTTTTTGAACAAATGTGCTTTCACGCTAGAATTAAACTTTCT
>JACCDG010648690.1_pt1 | contig 29815 bp, 38 predicted proteins | sample 7442471 | NCBI WGS metagenome assembly JACCDG01 (sample SAMN15323444, study PRJNA562643) | freshwater metagenome | isolation source: river surface water | place: USA:Blue River Watershed | collected 2017-08-17 | reverse complement strand
GAACGCAAACTTTCTTAAATCTCTCACTGATTTATACTCCACATTTTTTTTCAGTATAGGGCAAAAATATGTGGACGGCAGAACGTCAGGTGTTTTTTTATAATTTAAAATCTTATATCCATTATAAAGGGTTAAATCTTCAACAACCAAGTTTTTTTTCATCTCAAAAAAATCTGAAACAAAGTTTTTTTTGTTTTTTAAGAGGTAACTAAAGTTAGTCAACAAAGAGCCTGTTTCTTTGAATTTTCTTTTCCTTTTAAAGCTACATTCGTAAACATCATTTTTTAAAATCCTTAATTGTTTATTATTGATGTCCGTTTCAAAAAGGTTTTTGATATCTGGTATTTCATTACTGTAAGACAAAAAAACTAAATCATCAAAAGATGAATACAAATCCCCTATCGTAGTCAACACTGAACTTGAAATATAACTAATATCTTCTGAATCAAAATTCATGGTGTCTTTAAGCACAAAAGTTTTGATTCTGTGACCCATTTCATTTGAAAATTTTTTTATTTTTTCCAAACTTTCTTCTTTACCAAAAATGATGAAGTAGTCAGTAAGGGCGTACATATCCATAAATCTGAGTTCTAGGATATCTTCATCGTCAATTATAAAAACTACGTCGAATATCTTTTTTTTTTCGTTCATACTATTGAAAATATAGGTAAACAAAGTTAAACTTGAAGTAATAAAAACATATCATGGCAAGTAAAAATAAGTTCGTATCAAATCAAAGAAATAATGTTAATCATTTTAACTACTACTATTTCACAAATGTTTTCACTGAACAAGAATTAGAGCAAATAATTGAAGTTGGTGAATCACAACCTAAAATAAAGGCAACAACCGTAGGAGAGGATACTAGTTTAGAGGTATCAGATTATAGAGTTAGTGATATTGCTTGGTTATCAAACAATCCAAAAACAAGTTGGGTTTACGATAGAATTGCAGATTTGGCAATCAAAGCTAACTCTGAAATGTGGAATTTTGATATATGGGATTTCCAAGATGACTTACAGTATACTTCATACTATGGTAATGGTGGTCACTACGACTGGCATGCCGATTTAGGAGTCGGTATTTCAAACAGAAAACTATCTGTTGTTTTACAGTTATCCAATGCAGATGAATATGAGGGTGGAGAATTACAGATGAATACAGGTGGAAGTATCCTCAATGTCCCTAAAGAAAAAGGGTTGATTTGTTTTTTCCCATCTTTCGTTTTACACAGAGTAACTCCTTTATCCTCAGGTCTAAGAAGGTCTCTAGTCACTTGGTTATGTGGAGCTAATTTAAGATGATTCAACACGAATATATCAAGATAGAAGATTTCAAAAGAGTTGGAAGTACCAATGAATATTGGTTGTGGCATTTTACTGCGTCAAAAGATAATTTAGATTTACAGATTCAACCCATACACGGCAAACCTAATGAGGTGGGTATACACCCCTTCAGAGATTTAGTTGAACAACTTCAAATACCGTTATTTGAAACTCCCACGAAAGACGCAATCGATTTACTAATATCTATGGACCCACATCTACACATTGAAAATATTGTTAGAAATAATAATTTCAGTCCGATAATTTTGGGGTTCAATTATATGAGATTGGTTAGTTCAACACATCATCCAAAGAAATGTTACTGTTGTGAAGGAATTGTTGAAATTATTGCAGAAATGAATGTAGAATTGTTAGGTAGATTAAAATTTGACTAACGTTCTGTGTTGAAAAAGAAGACCTGAAATAACCTTCCATCATTGATGTCCCTTCCGAAATAGTCCAAGGAAACGTGGTAGTTGTCTGCACGGTACATAATCAAACGATTGAACACGTTACCGATTCTATCAACAATTTCCCATTTTGTGTAATCTCTACAATCATGACCTGCGGGTGCGGCTTCTTTGTATCCTGGTTCATTTTCTCTTTTGTAATCGTAGTGCATCCAACCTGTTTGTTTGTGACGGAAAATTCCTGTACCTGAACTGAGAGGAGCGTCTGGAGTTAAATAACAAACCGCAGCCCAATCAGTAGTTGAATCCGCGTGAATCCAAGACCTGTCTTCAGCTACGGTATATTGAAACGAGCCTGTGTAATTGTTTTCAGGGTCATCACTACCCCAATATGTGATTTCACCAGCAAATGGATATAGGATATCTCTTAACTTCTTTTTCAACGGGTCGTTTAGAAATGACCTTGTTCTTTGACCAGGGTAATTTCCTCTGACTTTGAATTCTTGTTTAAGTGCAAATTCTCTAACCTCCATTGGGTTAGCGTAAAAATCGTCTATTGTAAGTGAATTGAATCTCATAATTTAAATCTTTAGTAAAATTTAACCATAAATACACAGAAAAAAAATGATAAAAGAAAAATTTTAGCCTGACTTTTATCATATTCTCTAATATTTCTTATATAAAAATTAGATATGGAAATTAAAGAAATTGTATCTTACTTCATGAGTAATGATAGTAACATTATCGAAGTTTCTTTTAGAACAATAGAAGATGACGAAGAAATGGTAAGAATTGACCAAATACACTATTCAATTGCAGAAGAATATGGTTTTGACTTAGTTACAGAATCATTTGACTTTTTTGATGATGATGAAGACGAGATATACGTTGATGAAGACAAAGTTGAATTGGACGAAGACGAACTCATAACATTCCTAAATGAATATTATACAGTAAATCCTGACTCATTACCTCCAGCAGAGTTTTATTAAGGTCCAACCCTATTCAAAGTAAGAATTACTCTATAATGCGGACCGTCTTTTCCGTAAGGTGCAAAGTCTAACCCCGATAACTGTAAGGTTTCAAGTAAATCACTATCAACTTGGAAGGTAATTCTTGCATAGGAATTTCTATCCTTAGGTTTATAGTCAAACTGAATTTTCCCTGTTGTGTAGGCATCAAAACTATATGGGACCCTCCAAAACATAATTTCATAGGGAGACTCTCCGTATTCCCATCTATCTCTCTGACCGTTTTGGAATCTATTATACCATACCATTCTTACTGTAGAATAGTCAAAATGGATATAAAAATTATCAATCTTAATTGAGTCAAAAGGGTCTGGTAAGTATGGTGTCTTAAAAACCGAACCTGAAAGAAACGTAGTGTCTTTTGTTATTGCTTGAGATGTTTGGATAACGGTGAGTTTGGAAACAACGTATTTTCCACTCAGTGTAAGGTCACTGATTTCAGTCACATATTTTTCACAAGAGAATAGGAATGGTAGAAGTAGTAGAATATATTTTTTCATAATCCCAAAGGTATGGATTTTTTTATAAATCCAAAAATATTTATTTATATGATTTTAGACGTAGATATTTTAATAACGCTATTCGAAAAGTATTCCCAAAATAAACAAGATGGAGAAATAGGTGAACAAGAGGCACCAGCAGCCGCACCGTCAGGGGGTTCAACAGGTGGAGGAAAAGCACCACCGAAATGGTCCGATGTTCACGGTGGTCCTAAAAGAGGTAAAGCTAACATGTTAGGTAAGGGCGGAGAGAAATGGGAAACAGGCATGAATAGAGGAGTGGCAAATCAAATTTGGTAATTTCAATATATTTATAACAAAAAACTAGATACTATGGTACACCCAAAATACAGTCCAGAAGAAGCTCTACAAAGAATAAAGTTGATGATGGAGTATGATTCTTCAAGAACATATACAGAAAATAAATTAATTGTTGAAGATAAACAACAACTGAATGAAGTTGCTCCAGCGTTGGCGGCATTATGGACTTGGTTAGGAACCAAAGCTGGTTTAAGCACCTTAGGGGCACTCGGAATTGGAGGAGCAGCTCTTAGTGAATATTCAACTAGTGCTGCTGACGAACGTTTAAGACTGTTAGCAAAAGGTTGTGATAAAAACACTGCTGATGCTCAAAAACTCAAGAGAGAAACTCTTAGTCTACAAGACCAAACTAAACTTGCAGGTCTTTTCAGAAAATCTTTTGATTGGTCCTTCATGGGATGGGGAATAGGAGGAGGAACTGGTTTGACTGATTTAAGAAGTGCCTTATCCGAATTAGAAAAGAACGGTAACTTCGGTGATTTTTGTAAAATCAGAGAACTTATGGGTAAAAGTAAATTTGAGGAGGAACTAATTGATGAATTGAATACATCTGAACTAGGTGAGGTTGCAACAACAATAGAAATGATGATTGCTAAATCTCAAAAAGGGAACTTGAAAATAAGAGATGCCGAAACAGCAAACGAAGTTTGGTGGATTGAAAAATTCCCTTGTTTGGAGGTATCAGATTCTTTTGTTAACCCGATTTCTGTCCAAAATGATAGATATGGTAATACGTATGTTGAAGTTGAATTTAAAGTGAAGGGTCTATTGAAAAAATTCCATTTATTACAAAATGGTAGAATTTACACTGCAGATACTCACAAATATACAGGTAAAAAGGTAGAGTGTTCAGGAACTAAAGTTACTGTAGTTGCTGAAAGCATTAAAAAAAAACAAATATTTGAACAAGCTGATTTAGGAGATATAGACTTATCTGCACAAGATAGTTTTGATTTGGATGGCACAAGACCATCACCAAGTCCAGACCCAAGTCCAGACCCAAGACCAGACCCAAGACCTACACCAAGTTATGAAAGTTGTAGTGGAGTCTATAGAAAAGGTTGTAAATCTGACGTAATTGCTAAAGTACAGGGATGTTTGGGTGGATTAACTCAAGATGGTAAATTTGGTCCAAAAACCGAAGATAAATTGAGAGAAAAATTCCCAGATTTCAACGGTATATTTAGAGACTCGGAAGTTGATAAAATTTGTACAGGAGGTTCACAAGACATTGACCCTAATTTGAGACCATTCCCAACAAGTAATGAAGAGATATAAAAAATATTTATAATGAAAAATTTTTTAGTAGAAGAATCAGAAAGAATCGAAATTCTTAAAAGACATAAGTTAGTAGTTGAGCAACAGATGCCAGAAAGTTACAACAAATTGATGGCGGGATGGAAAGCAGGTTGTTTCGGTCAAAAAGGAAACGACCCTTACTTCGGTTTGATTAAAACAAGCAACGGTGATTGGGTTTTTCAAAAAACTACAGGTAATCAGGCATTGAAAAGTCAGGGTTTGGTTATTCTAAGAATTAGACCAGATGGAATGTATTACAATACAGACACTAAATTAACAAGATTCACAACACCACAACCTCTACCAAACGCTTGTCCTGCAATGACTAATTATGGTAAGAAAACAGAGGAACAAGTTAATAATGAATATTTAATATCCCAATACAAAAAGGATAAGTGGGCAACGCCAGAAGAATTGAGAACACAGGGTGTTGATATCAGAGAACTCTCTAACAATACAATTTGGCAATCAGTCACTGTAGGTAATGTGAAACTTTACAAAAAAGTGGGGACTGCTACAGGTACAATGGACGATAAAGAAGAAGTCAGAAAACAATGGGTTGAAAAACTTAGAAAAGATGGTTATATAGTCAATCCTACAGATGTAGAAAAAGACAATTATCAATACGTAGAACTAAGTAGAATAAATTATTCAGGGTTACCTGCAGGTTTATTCTCACCAAATCAATTAGTTTATCTTGACCCATCTAAGACAGACCCTTCAATTCTCCAAGACAAACAGGAAAATGAGAGTATGGATAGAAAGGGATGTAAAGAAACCATCGAACGTTTTTATAACGAATTCAACAGAACAAAAGGAAGACAAATCACCAATAGAGGATTAATTCAACGTATGAAGGACCAAGCTCAATTCTGTAAAAATGAATTCGAGGGTAAATGGGGAATTGGTGGAGGAAAATTCGATGAAATGATAAAAGTATTATCAGGGCGTACAAACAGAGGTCCATCAAGTTCAGGAGATGATTCAATGTTCAGACTTCAATAATTTCTATGTTGAAAAAAGAAATCAGAAATAGACTTTTGGAACAAAAAGTAAAAAAAGAATCTCAACTTATCGAAAGTAAAATTGTTGAGAGTAGGCTTTCTATTATTATAAGTTCAAAAGAAAGTTTCGATTCTCTTTCAGAAGAAAAAAAAGCGAAAGTAGTCTTTGAGTTTTTTTCTGAGATGAGAGTACTACAGGAACAAGGTTTAATCTCAGAACAATTTGGTGAAATTTTAGGAAAACTTTTTGGACAAGCACCAAGTGGTATTACCCAAGCATTCGTTGAACCCTTAGTAAGTTCAATTTTAGGATGGTTCGGATTAAGTGGATATTTCCTTCAATTTGTTACTTCATTTATAGTTTCAGACCCAGCAAGATTAGCTCGAGCAACAAAAGATTGTAAGGAACTTACAAAGTTAATTGCGGAAGCACTATCAGAAGCAATGGTAATCATGATTCAACAATCACAAGGATTGGAAGGAAAAGGACACTCCATTCTACGTAATACTTTAGGGGGCGCGATTAAAGAGACTTCATTCGTTCAAAGTTTGGAGGAAAAACTTTCTGAGGGTGTATGTGGTCTATTCGACAAATATACAGGTAACGCTGAAAATGTTTTAGATAAAATTAAAGGAAAAGGGAGTGATATTTTGAGTAAAGGTAAAGAGCTGGTAGGAGCTAAATAAAACCTACATAAATCTAAAGAACAAAAAGGGGGTGTTCTAAGGTCTAAAAAAAAAGAAGGGTTACCCCTTCTTTTTTGTTTTAACAATATTATCAATAATTCCGTATTCTAAAGCTTGTTCAGAATCCAACCACAAATCTCTTGATGCGTCTTTTTTTACTTGTTCAGGGTCTTTATCACAATACTCACCCAAAAGTGTAAACAAAATATCGTTTAATTTGTGCCACTCTTTCATACTGATTTCAGCGTCTTGAATATTACCCCCGAACCCGCCTGAAGATTGGTGTAACATTGTTCTTGAAAACTTGAGTGAACTTCTTTTACCTTTAGTACCAGCACCTAACAGGATTGAACCCATCGACGCAGCCATACCAGTATTTACTGTGATAATATCACACGAGATATAATTCATAACATCAACCATAGAGAGACCTGATTTAACAGAACCACCAGGTGAGTCAATGTGCATTGTTATATCTGTCTTTTCAGAATTGTCCAAAAACATCAACTGTGCTTGTACAATTGTGGACATTCTATCATCAACACCACCAGCGACCCATATAATTCTATCTCTCATCAATCTCGAGAAAATATCAATTTGAGTTGCTCTCATCTCCCTCTCTTCCAAAATGTAGGGAGTCATAGATGATTGGATTTGTTGTCCGAAATAATGAAGGTCCAAAGAACCTTTACCTAAATGTTTTGTGTAGTAAGATGAAAACTCTTTTCCGATATCCATATAATTTTGATTTGTAACAAAAGTATAAAAAAATTGTTACAAACCCAAAATATCATTCACAATTTCTTCGGACGAAAGATATTTCCATAATCTTGGGTGTTGGTAAGACCAAATTGTTTTCCAATGACCAAACCATATTAAGCCTTCTTTTCTTGGGTCAATTGTTTTCCAATCAGTACTACTTTTTGGGAATCTACCAATTCTATAGGTTTTGTAAGGGGTAAGGTCTCTTGTTTGATATCTTGTATCTGACTGTTTATCTATGTCTTCAAATTTAGAAAAAACTTGAATTTTACAGTAATTTTTTCTTTGGTATTCTTTGATTTTAGTTAACCAAAATTTTGCTTCTTCGTGGTCGTCAGTTTCTAAAATGAACCTTACAACTTGGTCGTAATCGTTGTATCTGTGGTTGAAAATTAACTTGAGACCATACAGTGGGTCGAATTTATATATCTTAATTTCAAAATCGAAATAAAACTCTATTGGAACCCTAAATTCTTTTTTAGGCCAATCACAATTACTTGTTACATGAAAACTCTCTAAAGTGACTGGCTGATGGTCTGCACCTCTATACGCAACACACTCAACAAAGTATGTTAAATCAGGACCACCAACTCTAATTGTGACTCCATTATTAAAATCTAATATTATTTTCTCATTTCCTACTTGAAAAAACATAATCTCCAATTATAAGTTTGTCTAATGTTCCGTCCACTAACTTAGGAAAAGCGTGGTCAGGTTTATCTATGATTGGTTCGTTGTGTGTATTGAATGAAGTATTCAACAATACAGGAATACCTGAAATTTTGTAATATTCATTCAAAATTTCCCAAAACATAGGGTTATTTTCTTTTTTTACTAATTGTGGTCTTGCGGTTTTGTCTGATTTTTGAATTACCGCAGGAATTTTTTCAATCCATTCGTCTTTAGTTTGAAAACAAAGAGTCATGAATTCAGCGGTATATTTTGACTTATCTTCTACGAAAAGTTCGTCGAAAAATTCTTCCATAACAATAGGTGCGAATGGCATTGAATCGTGTCTTTTCAATCGACCATTTAATTTTTGATGTGTTCCTATATCTGTGGGTCTAACTAATATACTTCTAGCACCAAGGGCTCTTGGACCATATTCAAAACCATGTTGGAACCAACCAATTATTTCACCATCATCCAGTAGTTCAGCAATTTTTGCAGGATTGTATTCTTCGTATTGTAGATTGTATCTTTCAGACGCATCAATTATTTGTCTGTTAGAATATTTCTTACCGAAAAACACATTTTTCAGTCTAATTGGTTTGGTAATTTCCCCTAATTGGTGTGCCTTTATAATACAAGCCCCCAAACTCAAACCTTCATCTCCCATTGCAGGAAAAACATATATCTCATCAACCCAAGGTAATTGATTTATTTTCTGATTTAATTTTACGTTGGCAAACAATCCACCCGATAAACAAATTTTTGTGTACTCAGGAAACTTTTTATGAAGGTCTTCAAAAAATTTCAACATTAAATCCTCAGTTAACTTTTGAAGGTTGTATGAAAATTTTTCAATGTTTTTTTGATTATCGAACCATCCAAGTCTAAACATTGTTTCAACAACAAACCTGGTTTTGTTACCAGTGTCGTTGGGGAAGAATCGTAAATCTCTATAATCTATAAGTGAATTCAGAATTCTGTAATAAGTTTCATCATATTCTCCATCAGGTGCCATTCCCATGAGTTTACCCTCATCTTTACACATCTTCCAAACACTCTCACCATCTTGGTCATATCCCCTGATTGTGCTCACGGCAAAAGCCCATAGATGAGCCAAACTGCCTGTAGAACACATATCGTATGAATGGGCTAAAGTCATTTTTCCATCTTCACACAAATAAATTTTCATTACTGATTTATCACCACCCCCATCGTATGAAATACTTAAGGCTTTTCCTTCCATTCCACTAGTGAAATATGCACCATAACAATGTGCGTCGTGATGACTAACTCTGTCGTAATTGAAATTAGTTAATCTATTTGCAAAAGCATCGGTCACAGGTTCAACAAAGACTCTGTGGTCAGCATCTTGAATTGGTACGCCTGTGATTTTTTCTACCTCTTTCGAACTTAGTTCTGCAACACAATCAAAATTGTCTCCAGCCTTAATTCTTGTAAGTCGTTCTTCTTCAATACAACAGATTATTTCACCATCTTTGATAAATGAAGTTGAGGGACTATGGGACCCACCAAAAAAACCGTATATAGTACTCATTTAAATTATCTCTTGATAAGAATATTACCTAAAACAAGGAAGTCCAATTTACAACCGTACATAGATTTGATTGCCTCTGAAGGGGACTCAACTATTGGCTCATGGGGACCATTGAAGCTCGTATTCAAAAGAACTGGTACACCTGTCTTGTTATAGAATGCGTTTATAAGTTTATGGAATCTTGGATTACTTTCTAAAGTTACGGATTGATGTCTTGCTGAATTATCAATATGTGTTACAGCGGGTATCTTATTTCTCCACTCTTCTTTCACTGTTGTTGTAACTAGCATATATGGAGAAAAAACATCTGATTCAAAGACCTCAGATTGATGTTCAAATAAAACTGCGGGTGCAAAGGGTCTATACCACTCTCGTTTCTTGATATCCGAATTGATGTAACCCGTCATCCACTTCTGAATAGGGGATGCTAAAATAGAACGATTACCCAAAGCTCTCGGACCTATCTCTGAACCATTTTGAAACCAACCAATTACTCTATTTTGTTGTAGGAGGTAAGAAACCTCTTCAACTAATTCGTCAAAATTTTCATATCTAACAAACTCAAGGTTTGGATATTCATTTATTGATTTTGTAATTTCAGAATCTGAGTAAGTTTTACCCAAATAAGGTGATAACTGCTTAGTCTTTTTTATTGGACTAATTAGTTGATAACCATACCAAGCACATCCCAATGGAATACCTGAATCATCTGAAGGTGGTAGAAAAAAACACTTTTCGTATAAACCTGATTCAAGTATTCTTTCATTTGAATTACAATTAAGGAATGAACCTCCAGCAACACAAATGTTTTTGGACTCAGAAAGTTCTTTGCCTTTTTCAGCCAACATCAGAGAAACTCTTTCTTGTTCTCTTTGATATATTCCTGCGACACACGCTCTTGAAAAGAAATCTGCATCAAAAGTTACTCTTGGGTAAATTCTGTTGTTTGGAATATATATGTCTCTATCTTCAGTCCAAACAATATATTCAGGAGCCTCATCAACAATAGATTTGTCTGCATATGATGCTAATCCCATCAACTTTCCTGCGGGCCATGTATTATTCTGAGGTTCGTAAATAAGTTGAAGTGAACCCTCAGAATACATCGTGCCAACAGAAACATCATCACCTGTATCAATAGGTACTGGATATTTTATCCATTTTTTATATATTTCTTTGTAGTCAGTCTTGGAAAATTCATAAATTGAAATCCCTTCAGTCCAAGTTTCACCTGACCCCAAACCCTCTTGAGAGAGATTCGGATACCATTCAGGTAAACGATTACGTTCATTCCAAATACTTCCTGACGCATCTGCCACAACCACAACCGCATCGTCAAATCCTGAACTGAAAAAACTAGAATATGCGTGAGCTAAGTGGTGAGGTAGAAATTCATGTTTTTCTGAAATATCGTAATTAAACTCTTTTCTGAATTTTATTAAAACGTCATCCACTTCTTCAGTTGTGCTATAAACCCAAAGGTCAATGTCTCTGAAAGTCAAAGACGTATTGTCTAAACAATATTTAATTGATTCGACAGGTATAAGACCTCCTACATGAGCACCATCGTGTTTAACTCTCGAAAGTCTTTCTTGAGTTATACCAATCAGTATTTTACCGTTTTCAATAATAACCGCTCCCTTGTCGTGACCGACAGAAAAACCTAAAACTCTCATGTAAATTAGTTTTCTTCAGATGGAACTTCAGTGTTGGACATTCTTACGGCAGTACCTTCTACTAAGTCATCTTCGCATTTATAGATGTGAACTTGGTCTTCGTGTTTGAAGACAATAACTTTGTTTGTATCAGAAGCTAGTTCGATACCCCCTTGGAGGTCAACCACAATTCCTTGACTATCTTCTAAAATTAAGCTAAGTGCTCTTGCGAAGATTAACGATGCATTCAACAAATCTTGTGGATTCTCACTATTTGTTTGTTCGTTTAAATTTAATTGATTTTCTTGCATTTTTTATTCTGTTTCATTTGAAATTATGTCTCCTAATTGAGACGCGGCTTTTGGATTTCTTTTTAGAAAAATCTGATAAGCAATTTGAAATCTATTGAGTTCAATTTGGCAAGGATAATTCTCATCATACAAAGAATCTGCAACATGTTGTAGAGAGTCTATAGTTTGTGATTTAGAAATGTCTCCACCAATTATAAATTCAATCTGAGTTTTTTCACTCAATTTCTTGTATTTGTCTAGCATTATCAGTGACCAAATCAGTGATAAACTCACAATCACAAACGCAATTCTTAAAGATTTTTCGAAATTCATTTTCATAATAATAGAGTTTTTTACTAATAAATGAAGGATTTTTGATACTCTTCCCAAACTTTACTTACAACAACATTTTCACCAACTAAAGTAGGTGTATAAGGTTTGTGTCTCATTGGCATCTTAGCTTCTTCAGGTGTTCTATTTGACTTCTTTAGGTTACATTTGAAACATGATGTAACAAGGTTGTGCCAATCATTTTTGCCACCCCTTGATTTGGGAATTACGTGGTCTAAAGTAAGGTGTTTACTTGACCCACAATAAACACATTGATGGTTATCTCTTTTGTAGATTCTATTTCTATTGGCACGAAGATTTCTTGTAAAGTGTTTGATATATTTCAATAGTCTAATGATAACAGGTCTGACGTAGGTGTTATATCCCGCGACGATTGGAGTCTCATCGGATTTAACAATTTCAGCTTTACCTTTATCAACTAAAACAAAACCTCGTCGAATAGTTGTAACGTTCAACGGGGTGTAATCAAAATTTAATACCAATACATCTCCCATAGGAATTTTTTTTCAAGTTTAATTAATTTTTCTAAAAAACAAAAGGGGTCTATTGACCCCTTTGTATATACAACGTTTTAGCAATAGTTTATGGTTCGGGGTATCCTACGTTTCATCACCCAAGGGTTCTCATATGAACTTGACGTTCCCAAAAGACACGCTATTGTATTGTCTAAAATCATCATCATAAAAATAAATATCTTAAAAATTTTTCTGAAATCAAACTTTTTATTATCTTTGTGGAAACAATTTTCAAAAAACTACAATTATGAAACAAATCAAACTCTTACTCGTATCAGTCGTTCTTTTCCTTGCATCATGTAGTAAAGACGACTTCTCACCCGCACCTGTGAATAACCAAGATGTACCAACATCCATCACTGAAAATTATTCAACAGAGTCAACCCAAAATCCCTCTTTTAGAGTATCTGAAACAAACAACAATGCTTACATTTTTGTTGAACCTCAGTCCAAGTTCCCAATGGTTGCGAAATATCTAAATGATAGTTCAGGTCAAACAGGTACACGAAGATTTTTGGGTTTTTGGGTAGGGAATGGTTCTGCTCTTGAGGCAAATTTCACTCGTTATTTGAGTATGCCACATTGGATTGATGGTAGATTACCTTCTGTATATGTTGCGGAGATTCCACAGGTTTCAGGTGGTGTTGATGCTCACGGAAACCCAAAAATCGCTCATAATTTTTCAACAGTAAAAATCCCAAAATCAGTTTGTGGTAATTCTTGGATTAGTATTTTAATTCCTGTAAATGCAATGTCTAACGATACCAAAAGACAAAGAGTTGTTAGAACCTACGAAAAATTAGGTAACGTTCTTTTCACAAACGGTACACGTACATTCACTGATTACACCATGAATACTGTTATGTTTGGATACACGTTTAACTACCAAGGTAACGTAATTCCAAAAGGTGTCTATCGTCTATATACTACTTATACAAACACTGGTTTCAGAATGATGGATAACAATACTACAAGGGATTTATACATCCGTGGTATTCAGAATTGATTTTTTAATACCTTTGTCTATATTTATCGAATACATGAAAACTTTGAATTTAAATACATTAAGACCGACTACACCTAATGGTGGTACAGGTGGACTATGCTTAGGTTCAGAGGCAAGTGGTTGGTAAATAAAAACAAAGCCAATTTAAAGACCCTGAACCTTGAAAGTTCGGGGTTTTTTTTTATCTTTGTTTAACAAATTGGGAAGTAGCACAGCTCGGTAGTGTACTTGGTTTGGGACCAAGGGGTCGCAGGTTCGAATCCTGTCTTCCCAACAATTTGTCTCCTTAGCTCAGTCGGTTAGAGCGAATGACTGTTAATCATTAGGTCCCTGGTTCGAACCCAGGAGGGGACGCAAGAAGCGGAAGTAGCTCATTCGGTAGAGCACAACCTTGCCAAGGTTGGGGTGGCCAGTTCGAGCCTGGTCTTCCGCTCAAAAGGACTTAAATACACGATGGTCGACAAAAGTGTGGAGTAGGTTAGTCCCACCTACAAATGCCTCCTTAGCTCAGCAGGTAGAGCAACTGATTTGTAATCAGTAGGTCGTTGGTTCGATTCCGACAGGAGGCTCTAAATAAAAAAATATATATTATGCAAGTTTTTTGGTCTTATTACGTTGTTTGTTTTGCCTACTGTCTTATCATGTCCATTAGACGATGGAATAGAGACGCGATGGCTGGTGGTCTTGGAATTACACCAGGTTTGGACAGTTTAGCCTTTTTAATTATGTGTTGGATATTAGCACCTGTCGATGTCTTTTTAACTTGGGTTAGATTATATAAAGAAGCTGAGGAGGCTAGAAGAAATAATACAAAAGTATACTAATGACTTATTCTGATGAGTACAAAGTTTGCTGGTTTACTCCGATGCGGACCGCAACAAGAACCACACACATATTATTGAAAAAACTGAATTTCGTAAGTTTGGGTACTCACTCTTTTAGACTTGCTGATGAAAGACATGATTACCAGTTAATCTCGAACATTAGAAATCCATATTCAAGGATGGTATCTCTGTTTTTTCTTTATTCACTACATAATCTGAATTTTGGATTGAAGTTTGAATCTTGGTGTGAGTTTGCACTTGATGACCAAAAATTTGAAATTGACTACCAACTTAGATACGATTTAAAAATTAAAAGTATTGGTCGAAACTTCGATAAATTTATTAGAGTTGAAAACTACGCTAATGATATCAAAAGTTTAAATTTTGTTGATTTATCTAAGCCTGAAATTGATGAAGTTTGGAAAAATAACATTTTAAAAAATGGTTATACCCATGAATTTAAAAAAATTCAAACAGATGAAAAACAAAAGTGGCAAGACTTTTATAATCAAGAAATTGCTGATTTAGTTTTTCTAAAATTAGAAGAACAATTTAATTTTTTTGGTTACGATAAAAATTCTTGGAAAGATGGCACATCCTAATTTACACGCTAAAAGTTCTGCAAAAAAATTTGGTGGAAAACCAGAAGATTATATCCATTTACATGAATGGTTAGATGAAACTAAAGGATGGTTTGGTGATTCCTTACACCGAATGTTTAGACACCATTCAGAAGGTATTTTTGAAATGGAAAAAAAGTTCGGTTCAGAGTTCAAAAACAGTGACGGTAAAATTGTTTACACAAGGTATGTTGGTGAACAACATGTTAAAGAAGATTGTAACAACTATGTACCGTCAGCAAAAGAGTGGATACTGAATATATCATCCAACAACAGACCTTTGTGGATGATGAAAACCATAAAATTAGAGTTTGAAGACTGATATTTATTAAATTATGAGTAATATACTAACACTTGAAGAAAAGAAATATCTACAAAGAGTTTGTAGATATTTGGGTTCATTGGGTATGACCAATGGAATTATTGAATTTGAATTCGATTATTCGGAATTTGATTGTGAAGATGTTGATTGGAAACAAATTACAACTTTTTCGAACAATTACACCGCAGAAATTCCTGATGTAATGATTGAAATATCAAAAAAATTACTCAATTATGTTTGTGAAAATGATTTGATTAGAACTCCTGATGTTGATGATATCAATTGGCAAAGGATAGAAATTGATTTGGATTGCGAAGATTCGACTATTTCTGTTGTTCTCGATTACAACTACTATGATATAGGTGATACTGAAACGGATACTAGAAGTCTTGAAGAAGAAGAGGAAAACGAATCTTTGAGAGAGGTTTTCGATGTATTAGAGGATGACCCAGACATAGAAGATAGAATCTTAACTATAGATTATAGTGGTGGTGGAGATAGTGGTTATTTGGAAGATAGTTTCAATAGCGGTGATTCTGTTCCAGCAGTGGTATCTGATTTTTGTTACAATATGCTTGAAAATAGGTTCGGAGGTTGGGAAATCAACGAAGGGTCACAAGGTAATTTTGAAATTGATTTAGATAATAAAGAAATTACTCTCAATCATACATACAACATAGACGAAACGGGTAGAGACACTCTACTAGAAGAAAAATTTTAATCAATTTGTCTTTTTCCTCAAAATAACTTAATTTTGATTTATACCTTGGTGGTGGAACTGGTAGACACGCAAGACTTAAAATCTTGTGGACCGAAACGTCCGTACGGGTTCGATTCCCGTCTGAGGTACTTTGGTCCTGTAGTTAAAGGGATATAACTACTGCCTTCTAAGCAGTAATTCGTGGTTCGAGTCCACGCGGGACTACAAACATACACCCCGATGGCGTAACGGTAGCCGCGTTGGTCTTAGGAACCAATGACTTCGGTCGTGAGAGTTCGAGTCTCTCTTGGGGTACAACTTAAATTATGTATAATAAATTACCTTTGGTCCCAACAGGTATAGACAATGTCTATCACTTAGCTCCCATACCTGTTTTTATGAAGGTTTACGATGACCATGAACTTCACGATGAAGTATTCCAATTAGGTTTGGATGTTCTGAGTCCTGCTCAGAAAAAGATGGGACAAGAACTACCTGAGGTATTCGACCTTGAAAGACAACAACATTATCAGGTTAACTCTGACCGTAGGGAAATGTGGGTAGAACCTACAGAGTATAATCCGATTGGTAGTCGTTTTTGGACCCCGCCAAACGATTTTCTCGATAGACCTGAGGGTTGTGTACAAGAAATTAAAAGAAGGTGTGAAAACGGATTTATGGAGTTATTAGACACCCTCCAATTCCAACATAGAAGAATCCCAACAATTACGGAGTCATGGATACAATATTATAATCCAACCGAAGGTAGAGGGCACAACCAACATAATCATTGTAGATGGTCACCCGATGAGGAAACAATACTCAACTTTGTGGGTGGTTACTATCTATCTGATGGTGAACCCTTGAAAGACCATCCATACTCTGGCGTTTTTACATTTCATATTAGAGGAAGGTCTTATTTTATTAGACCCAAAAAGGGAATGTTAATGATTTGGCCATACGACATTGTTCATTCAGTAAAACCATTCTACGGAAAAACACAAAGGTGTGTTATCAATTTCAACATCCAAGACTATAAATGATTAAGTTAGATTTGGATATATTTTTATTTGAATCACTTCTACCAATCGAGTTGTTAGATAAGTTGTACCTTTTGGGTAATAAAATGAATGATACTCACAGGATTGATTTGATTAATAAAGATAAATTACTTTTTTACGAGTTTAATAAATTTTGGACTGAAAAAATTGAAGTAGAATATCTTGATGAATATCTCAAATTATACGAACCAGAAAAAGGAATTGGATTTAGCTCAGGAAACGATGCAGTAAAATTCCTCAAGGAATATAACAAAACTAGATGGAGAGACTTGTTTTTACTTTACTACGACCAAAACAAATTGGCCGCAGGTAATAAAAATATTCATTGGGATTTCTCAAACATCACAACGGTCTGTTGTTTGAATGACGACTACATGGGGGGAGAGTTAGTTTTCCCAAGACAGAATGTAAAAGTCAAATTAAAAAAGGGGGACATTATCATTTTTCCTGGAGGTCTTACTCATCCACACTACGCAGATGTAGTGACTGACGGTCATAGAATTGTGCTAGTAGGACAAACTTTGTATCCTGAACAAGACCATAAAGTTGATTATTAATTTTGTTTTTAAAAATTTTTTACTATATTTGAACTACTTATATTAACAATGAGAACAACAGTGCATCATATTGTCTATAGTCAACAACAAGAAATTTGTTGGATTAAGACACGCCCTGTAGTCTCATGAGATAGCCTATAATTCCTGAAGAGTTATATATACAAACCTCGGACTACAGAAATGAAGTTCGGGGTTTTTTTATTTTCAGGTTTTTGGTTCTTTGATATATTGGTTGTAAATTTGTAATTCTTGGCCCCGTCGTCTAAAGGTTAGGACGCCACCCTTTCACGGTGGAGATTTCGGTTCGAGTCCGTGCGGGGCTACAAAAATAAACTATAAAAAAAATTAAAATGAAAGCAACACTTGAATTCAATTTACCTGACGACCAAGACGAATTTGTTTTGGCAACAAGTGGTCTCAAATTTTGGTCAGTCTTGTGGGAACTAGACCAATCTTTAAGGTCCAAGACAAAGTACGCACCTGATAGTCTACCTCAAGACAAGTACGACGCTTATCAAGAAATAAGAGATGAACTCAGGGACTTAATGATGGAAAATAATGTAAGTTTTGATATGGTTAGGTAAATTTTCTTAAATTTGAAAAATGAAAGTGATTGTAAAAAAGGATAGTACCGACATTTTTTTAAACCTTTTCAAGGGTTCGGTACTCAATGATGTTGAAGAAAAGGGTGGAAATTATTGTGGTGTTTTTTCTTCGTTCATGGGTTCATATTATGTTGAGGTTCCTAAGAAACGTTGTACAAAATATCGGGATAAGAAAACATTAAATGGTCGAGTGGCCGAGTGGTTTAGGCGTTAGTCTGCAAAACTAATTACCCCAGTTCGATTCTGGGTTCGACCTCATTACTGGAATATAGCTCAGTTGGTTAGAGCATTCGTCTGATACGCGAAGGGTCGGTGGTTCGAGTCCACCTTTTCCAACAAAAAATTTTTATGAGACGTAAAATTATCTTTATTGATGTTGATGGACCATTGGCTTGGGGTACGTGGGGTGATGGGAGAGTTACGCTAAATGAAGCTTCTAAAACCTTTACCATACCTTATCCTTGGGTTGAGGAGGATTGCCAAGCGCTACAGAAGATTTGTGATGAAACTAATGCGTCTCTTGTGGTAAGTTCAGATTGGAGAAAACATTTTAGTTTTATTCAACTAAGAAGAATTTTCCAATACTATGGTGTGATTGCTCCAATTGTGGATATTACAACACATCAGGATTTATGGATGAAGATGAGTAGACCAGGGATTGATTGGGAACGTGCTGCTGAAATCAAAAAGTGGGTAAAGGATAACAAAATTTCCAATTGGATTGCAATTGATGACCTAAACTTAAAAAATGAATTCAAATGGATGGGTGTACCACAATGGAGACATGTCCAAGTTGATGGTGACCACGGACAGGGTGGTAGATTAAGAGATAAAGTTGATGAATGTATCAAAAAACTTGAAAAATAAAATTTATGAAAGTTAATAGACAAGACCTGAGATATTTTCTCAGCAACATACGCAGAAAAGCTGAAGGTCAAGAACTTTCAGATGAACAAATAGCAGAACAACTTGCTAACTACATGGAGGTAAACCCTGGTTGTATCAACATGAATGAAGTGAGTCATCGTGGTCGTTATAGTTACTCAACAGTCGGGTATGGAGTATTTTCACTTCTTGGTGAAAGATACAGAATGGGTAGAATTGAAATATTCGACAATGAAAGTGATTCAGGATATCAGGTTGATGAGGGAATATATACAATGCCATTTGTTGCGGCAAGTCAATTTGAAGATTTCATAGAATCTCTTGAAACTGATTTACCAATCAACATCGAAATAGGTTCACATCAATGGTGCGAAAGGGAATGTGCGAAAGACCTCGGATTTGAATCTGCAGAGGAAATGAGAGACCCCGAAAAAGTGAAAAAATATCGTCATCACAAAAATGACCTATTTGCTCAAGAACAAGGGTATAAAGATTGGGATGATTTGATGGAAAACAGTAAATTTGCATTAAAGAAAAAAGAAGAATGAAAGTTGTAATTGTGAGTGGTTATTTTAACCCCGTTCATAAAGGACATATCGAATACTTCAACAACGCCAAGTCACACGGTGACCAGTTGTATGTGATTGTAAACAGTGACCTTCAGAGGGAGTTAAAAGGTAGTAAAGAGTTCCAAGATGAGGATGAGAGAATGTTTATCATTCGAAATCTAAAGATGGTTGATAGAGTGTTCCTTTCAGTAGATACTGATAGAACGGTTTGTAAAACCATTGAAATGATTCATTCTTTGGGGGATAGAGAAGACGAATTCCTATTCGCCAATGGTGGAGACCAAACAAACAATTCTATCCCCGAGAAACCCATCTGTGATTGGTTGGGAATAAAATTGATTGATGGGTTGGGTGATAAGATTCAGTCCTCATCTTGGTTACTAAAAAAATGAAACACACGTGCGTAGCTCAATTGGTAGAGTACTAGTCTCCAAAACTAGGAGTTGTAGGTTCGAGTCCTACCGTGCGTGCTAAGGTTGATTGGGGAATGATGATGTAAAATACCTGGTAGTGGTTGGAATAAGACATCATCGGAGTTGAAACTACTAAAAGTAACGCCAATCATAAAAGGAGTTGTCCACTCGACCATCTTCTCCTTCCCTAATTCGGGAGTGTCGTCAATGCGGTAATTGGCACCTGACTGTAAATCAGGAGTCTTAGACTTCGGCGGTTCGAATCCGTCCACTCTCACATTTTGGACCCCTAGCTCAGTAGGTTAGAGCAACTGACTCATAATCAGTAGGTCCACGGTTCGAGCCCGTGGGGGTCCACAAGACAGACACACGCTTCCCATGGTGTTAAAGTACAAGGATAATGAGAGGAATAATACGTCCTTTAAGGTCTGTCTACACTGTCGTATGGTGTAACGGTAACACAGCAGATTTTGGTTCTGCTTTTCAAGGTTCGAATCCTTGTGCGACAACAATAATATGGTGGACGTAGCTCAGTTGGAAGAGCGCTAGTTTGTGGCACTAGTTGTCGTGGGTTCGAGTCCCATCGTTCACACAAATGAATACAAGAAATCAATATCATGAACTTCTTAAAAACTATTCAGTAGGATTAGAAGTTGGGGTTGAATACGGTGCTTTTGCAGAACAAATTCTTCAAAATTGGGAAGGTAGATTAGTGTGCGTAGATTTTTGGGATAAACAACCAAATTATAACGAACCTCCTAACGATAAAAATTTCCTTGAGATGTTTGATATATTCAATCAAAAAATGATTCCGTTTTCTGAAAGAGTTCTAATTGTAAAAAATTTATCTGAAGTTGCATCAAGATTTTTTCCTGAAAATTATTTTGATTTTATATTCATAGATGCAAATCATGAATATTCATCGGTAAAGAAAGATATTGAGCTATGGTGGCCCAAGTTGAAATCGGGTGGATTATTTTCGGGTCATGATTGGTTGCATAATTTCAATTCTACCGATAAAAATATGTCGGTTTATTTTAATGGGAATTATATTGGTGAGTATGGTGTAAATTCGGCGGTTTCAGAATTTTGTGAAAAAAATAATTATCAATTTAAAGTTACAAATGAAGAATTTGCGACTTGGTATTTCTATAAAAGATAATAGGAGAGTTGCCTGAGTGGTTAAAGGAGCGGTTTGCTAAACCGTGGTCGGGTAACTGACCCGTTGGTTCGAATCCAACACTCTCCGCAATTTTTTAACACAAAAGTTGACGATTTGGTAATAGTTTCCTATATTTATAATCTCTAACAGTTATTAAACATTAACCAAAAAAAGAAAAAAAATGAAAAAAATCTTTGCATTGTTATCAATCGTAGCATTGACGGCTTGCGGCGGACAAGGAACATCAACTGAAGTTAAAACAGATTCTTCTGCCGTTGTAGTAGATTCACTTAAGGTGGATTCTGCAGCTGTTGTTGTAGACACCACTGCAGTTAAGGTAGAAGAAGTTAAGTAATATTGCTTTTTCTTACGAAATTAAAAAACCCATCAGTGATGGGTTTTTTTTATTTAATTAATCTTTTGATTTTTTCTATATCCTCTTGGATTCTATCAACCTGTTCATTCTTGTTTTTGCTAAACATTTTTCCAACCTTTTTGAAAGGGGCTTTGATAGCATCTATAACCCATGGGTCTGTCTGTCTTTTGGCTCCTGTTTCTGCCCATCTTTTTTGTTTGAGTTCTCCTGTTTTCTTATCGTATCTATCTTTGAATATTTCAAATGGTGCTAATAATAATGATGCCATTGCAGGGTCTGTGTAACTTCTTCTGTTTGTTTTCGTTTCAATTTCACCATCTTTATCATCAACATATTCAGTTTTCTTCCTTTTTGATTTTTTCTCTGAGTAAGATTTATCAAACTCTTTTGTATTCAAGTCTTTTCTATGGTATGAACGGTTCAATAACAAAACCTCAACGTTGTCTTCTTTTTTCATTCTACCAATTACTTGTCCTTCAGAAACAATATCACCATCTTTCACAGTTGGCTGTGTTATACCACAGTATTGAAGAAAATAACCCAAATCATCTGATTCGATTGTAATTTGATTTTTACAACCTGATATTTTTTTCATGTTGTTAATTTTCCCATCAACAGGACTTAGAATCACAGAATTGGATGAACCTGGTATGGATATTGTCCCATATCTTCCTGAAACATTATTTCCAAAGGCTTCATTTAACCCCAACATCTTTCCGACACCAAGGGCTAGTTTGAATAATTCTGGGTCAGACCCAAAACTACTTCCCTTACCCCCGTAAGAACCCTTATCTTTTGAATTTTCTTTTGATTGGTCAGATGAATCTTCTGAGTCGGAGCTTGATTCAGAACCCGAATCTGTTGTTTGGTCAACTGTGTAATTACCCCCCGAGTATTTTTGAATAACCCACTTCATGAGTTCAGTTATAGTATCCTTGTTTCCACTAATATCAACACCAGCACCTACAGGAGGGTCACCCTCAAATGTTTTGTAATGGAAACTATCTTTTGTATGTACATTGTCTACTTTTCCATTTGGGTCTCTTTTGGCATAAGGATTTTCAGTCGTTCTAAGTCCCATTTCGTGTGCCTTATCGATAACATCCATTGCAACTTCACGGTTTGTGAATCCAATGTGGAGATGGTCGTCGTGATTACCCCAAGTTATACCATCCACTTTTCTTCCTCCATCAAATCCAAAACCAATAGTTCCACCTTTTTTTGTTGCGGGATTGTAAACTAGTTCGTCAATACCTGAAATATCGGCTTCACCCAAAACAATTTTTTTGTTTTCCAAAATTGTCTTGTACAATGAGTCTATCCTTTTTAGTTCTCTATTCATTGTTTATAAATATTGATTGGGGGGTAAAAAAAAACCGAGATGAACTCGGTTTATCTATTTGATGAATAATTTAAAACTTTTTTACCTGATTGGGGTATAGGTTGTGGTTCTGTCTTAGCTAGGTCTTCAAGAGTTTCCTTTACCACTGGTTTAACTTTGACTTCAGTATTTGTTACGGGTTTTTTCTTTTTTTCGGGTTCTTGTATTAAACCAAACTTAATCCATTTATACCAAACCCTCTCATGTATGTAGTATTGTAGAGGTTTATATATTAATTCTACAACTCCAAAAGCTGCTCCAACTTTAATACTCCCTGATGCCCACCACATAGCTAAAAAACCAATTGATGTACTTAAAACTCTATAACTTATAGTTTTTGCTAAATGTCGTTTGTAACTAACTTTGTAACTCATAAGAATCTATTTGAGGCGGTCCCCCAAGTGTTGAAAAACCCAAATTACGGGTCAAGTTTATTCCAACAGCTCTATCAAGTTCGGGGTTTTCAGGGTCTTTATCATTTAAAATTACCCTTGTACCTCTACCACAATCCATCACCAACTGATGATACATAACACCAATTTTTTCTAATTCATTGATGGTGTAATTACGGTAGATTTCAGGACGAGCTGTAGTAATAATTATCACAGCACCTGATTTGTGTTGTTCATTGATGTAATCAACAACCTCAGTTATTGGTTTAAGAACTGCGGTTGCTAATTCACTAAATTTTCTGTACTCAACTAAAGTCCCATCGATATCGACGAAAAAAGTTGGATTTTTTGTAACTGTACTCATATTGAGCGGAAGACCAGGCTCGAACTGGCCACCTATAGCTTGGAAGGCTATCGCTCTACCAAATGAGCTACTTCCGCTTTGGTTAAACTTTGGGTTCTTTTTTCATCAGAATCCACAACATAAAATAGGTGAAAATTGCGGGAAGTGGACTCCAAATTGATGCTAAAAAAACAATTTGAACCAAGAGTGGTTCAATTTCGAAATAATTGGCGAGTCCTGTACAAACTCCACCGATTGTTCCTGTTCTACTTCTGTATAATTTTTTCTTTTCCATAATCAAAAAAAAAGTGGTCAGGGACTGATGGGGAATTTTCACCTCGGAGCCGACTTCCTTTCACTGCTGCAGACAGATACATCAGTATGACCACCACTCGTTAAAATGTTACATTATCGCCATGCTCCCACACTTCTTCATCTTGGGGAGTATTCGGGTCAAGTTCTACCTCAACATTCAATAGCAACGACATGATTTTAACGTTTTAATATTTTTTCAAATATACACTAATTTTAAGTATTTTCAAAATTAATTTTGTTCATTTCTTCAATTGAAATTTCATTATTTTTCCAAGATTTCCATTTATCGAAATCTCTAAGTTCTTCTAAGGTTTTTTCGTGAACTAAAATGAAACCTTCAGGTGCCACACCTGAAAATTTATGAACCGAACCTTTTTCCTGTAAAATTTTTTTAATGTCTATCATAAAACAAATTTAAAAACTATTTTTCGTAACCAAAAAGTTCAAACTGATTTTTTAAAAAAGAGTATATTAACTCTTTGTTTTTATCGGTTAGATAATCGGGTTTATTAACTTTTATACGACCTTCATTTATTTTCTTACTGAGTATTTCTTTTAATACACCTGATTTATTCAAATTGGAATTTTCAACAAATGGAATTTTTAAATAATCCTCATAAAGATTTTCTGAGTGAATTATGTAAGTAGGTTTTATTTCATTTGGGAAGATTAATGTGTGATTTTGTTTTTCGATTGAAGTCAAAATGTAATTTTCAAAGTCCAACGGTGTTGGAGTTAATTCTTTAGTCCATCCAAATAAAAATCTTGAAAGCATTTTATCATAGGGATTTCTAGCGGTAACAATAATTTTTGGGTCTGATATTTCAGGTGGTAAATAAAAACTGTGGACGGCGGACATTGCCGCGTTTGGAAATTCTTTGTAATTACCTTGGTCGTCGAAGTTTCTTGTAATTGTATAAAAATCAAAGTAGGTGAAAATCCAAGACGCAGTTACCGTACCCGTTTTCATGGGTAGGATTAGGAAATAATCGAAAGTTTTGGAGTAAATATAATTCTGCCAAGTCATATTTATATCTATACAAAATTAGTCTAAAGACATAAATTTTAAACCCCAATTTATGGACGATGCAAATAAACAGAGGAACGTGGCAGAAAACCTTCACAGAAAATCTGTCTCAAATTTTTTTAATGTTAGCTCTTTTTTTCAACCCATTTGGGTTCGATGCGGTTCAATACTCTCTGATATTATGGACAGGAAGTTTATGGAAAGCGAACTTCGTTTTGTATTGTATTGCGGGAGTATTCTTTGGGTTATATATATACTGTCGCAGGCTTTCTAAAGTGCCCTAAGTTTTCCTTGTTTAAAAGCTTCAAAGTTGGGTCCTTTGATGAATAAGTAATCTTTACCTACTTTTCTGTAATCTAATATACCTGCATGTTTGGCGGATGCAAAAAACGAAGAATATTGACCTCTCAAATCTCTTTGAGAATATAAGTAATCCGTACCAGGTCTTTTATATTTTGTTTTACCGTCTTCTTTAACTTTTTGAAAAACACCTAAGTCAACTAAAAAATCAACTTTGGTACCTATTTTTCCAGTATCGAGCCAATCAACTAATTTTTTCACAAGACCTTTATCTCCTCTTTTGAAAGTATATCCGTAATTAAATCTATCAGGTCTCCATACAGGTCCTGCAATGTCCTTTACATATGCTTCGAATTTGGTGTTGTATGCAATCTCTTTGTGGATGTTTCTAATAATGAAGTTGAAAAGTCTGTTTCTAATTTCATTAGGGGTCAAAGAAGTTTCTATATCACCATCAAAACCCCAACCTTCCCAAAACTTAAAGTCAAATTTTGGTTCGAAATCCATATCATCAAATTCTCCAAAAACATCAAAACCAACAGATACATCTAATTTTCCATTATCAGAAACTACATAATTTACATACACATCATAGGCATCTATTAGTTCATTGTCCAAGTAAATTTTGAGTGCACCCATAGCTTTTCCTGGCATATCAGGGATTCTTTCAAATCCGTTCAAAACACTTCTTAGTGTTTTTCCTGACCCTTTGAAATTTTCTCCTACTTCGACTATTTGGTCTTGTTTTTCAAAAATTTTATCAATCTCCTTTTGATTTGGTTTTCTTTTTTCTTTGAAATTCTCAATGATTTTGGAGTAAATTTCAGAAAAATAATCTTTAAATAAAGTGACCGCCTCAGAATTCATTCGTTGGTCTCTTGCGTCCCACCAACCCTCATCTCCAATATCATTTATGTGAACTGCAACTTTATAATGTGGCTCAGTTTGTTTCCCTTTTTTTCTAATTATGAAATATAAACCTTGTTTACCTCTTGTATATCTTTCAAAATGACCTCCTGAAGGTTGTGTTACACACCACTTTGTACCTGAACCATACTTACAAGATGCTTCTTGTGTTTTTGGAACTAAAACCAAAAAGTTTTCATCTTCATATATCTTTTCGGTTTGGCTTTCAAGTTCTTTTTCCTTTTCTTTTTCTTTGTAGGGTTCCAAAGCTTTTTCTAATTCTTCGAAACTAAGATATTGATTGATATCTTTTTTTTGAAGGTTTTTTTGGTATTTGTCGAAATCTTTAACCAAGTCTACCGCAACCTCAGCCATCGCATCGACATCAGCATATTCAAGAATATGCTTTAAAACCCAATCTGTATACTTGTGATTGAAATCTTGTAAATCGGAAATACCCAATATAAAATCCAAGTCTTCTTCGTCGTATTTGTCGGAATACTTTTTCTTTAGGTCTTCTTTCCTTCCTTCTTTAAGTAATATACTGAGAAACTTCATATGGTATAAATACCATTTATTTCCAAAACAATTGGATACATAAAACAGCAAAACTCAAAGCCAAACAAACAATAGTTTTTGGTGTGAGAGGTTCTTTCAACATAATCCAAGCCATGAAGCTAAAAACAAAAACACCTAAAACAAAACCTATAATTCTGTTAGGCCACGTTTGACCATCATAAAGGCTAACCATTTGTCTACTTGCTAAGATGACTAAATAACCTATTGGGATACCAAATAGAGTCATTAAGAACGGGTGTTCTTTAATCCATTTATTCCACAAATGACCCTGTAATTGATAAAAGGTGAAAACTTGGGAGATTGTGTAAACTGAAAAAATAAAAAAAATTGTAAGTAACTTGTTCATCGGGATAATGATAATAAAACTAAATCATAAAAAAAACCCCCATCCGAAGATGAGGGTTGAATTTTAATTTCCTTTTGTCGGGAACCTTGTCCATCCATTGACCCATGTGGGTTTGTCTAACTCGGGTATTACAACATCTATTTCTCTGTTAGCTTTAGAAAGTGCTAAAGTTTTAAGTTGTTCATTTGTTAAAATTGTTGTTGCTCTGCTTATAAAATTAAGTGTTGGATTGAATGTTCCTACTGAGTTGTTTTCAAAAACAGAAGTACCGTCTTTCACAAATTGTGCAGTTTCGTTACTTTCCAAACTCAATCCACCTTTCATCCAACCCCAAATCACACTATTTTTCATTGTAAATTGAGTTGCTCTTCTGAATCTCAAACCTAAATTGTGGTTAGCAAGTGCAGATGCGTTGTTAGGTCCTACTAAAATCATATTAAATAATTTTGGGTGGGTATAAGGTTGTGCTGATGAACCTGTTCCATCATTATCACATTCCACACCATTTCCAGCGTCTCCGTTATCCACAAACTGTGGGTCTCTTTTGGAAACACCATTTGAGATTTCACCTGTGTATCCAAAATCGAAGTCAAAGTCATCGTCTGCCGTAGCAAAAGCGTAAATAAATTTAGGTGATACTGTACCACCAAAAAATTCAAATGCATCATCATTAGCGTAAATTGTCTGAACGTATTGGATTGTTGTTCCTCTACCTACAGCTCCGAGCGTTAATGCGTTAATCTCAGAATTTGGTAGTGCTGCAATTCCAGCATATTCGATTCTAACGTATCTAAGAACCCCACTGTTGTCGTCATCATTGTTTCCACCATAAGGTCTTCCAATACCTCCCTCAATCGTTGGTTCAGAGGTTCTATTAGTCTTAGCTCTACCTAAGATTACAATCCCACCCCAATCACCAGGACTTCTTTGTCCTTCAGGGTTTCCTGAAGTGAAAACAATTGGTCTATCAGTTGTACCTTCAGCAATAATTTTAGCCCCTCTTTCTATACAAAGAGCGCCTTTTTCTGCAATATCAGATTTAATTACAGTTCCTGGTTGGATGATTAATGATGCACCATCCGTAACATAAACGTACCCTTTTAACGTCCAAACTTTGTCGGAAGTCAAAGTGGTTGTTGCGTTGATATTACCTGTAAGTACAGTTGATGATGGCACGTTAATTGGTCCGTCATCACCCCCTAAGTCTTTTGTACAACCGATAAATGCTAATAAAGTCAGAGACAATAATAATTTTTTCATAAGTTTAAGTTGATTGAAAGAGAGACTGATTGTTCGTTGTTTGTTTTAATCAAATCTCTGTTGTTTATTTTTTGATAAAATCTTGTTGGTTGTGCTAGCAAATCCCCAACAGATAATTTTATTTCTCCATTTTTTAATTTTCTTAGAATAACAATGTCTATAACATCTCTTGAGTTTTCAAAAATATCAGGATACCCTTGGAATCCTACTGCAGATATTCTCTCTCCGATTCTGTTATATGTTATTGATACTGAATTTTTATTTTTGTGAAAATTTAAACCTCCGTTTACAATATAATTTGATTGTCCTTGTAATTGTCTTTTGATTTGACCTACATTCACATTTGAATTGATAAGAGCTGAGTTTGTATAGACATCAATCCAATCATTCATTTTTTTTCTGAACTCAAATTCAACACCCATAACAGATGCTTGGTTTGGGTTTGTATAAGTTAAAAGTAGATTTGACGGAACCGAACCATCTGCAACAATCTGTTCTATTGGTCTGATGAAATTTTTACTAAAAACTCCGATTGAAAAGTTTTCACCAACTTTTGGATAATGTTCCCATTTCAAATCAAAATTGTAGATATCAGTTTTTTCAAGTTTCGGATTACCTAAAAGTTGAGCGTTTCTTACGAAATCATAATATGCGAAGTTTGCAACTTCTCTAAACTCAGGTCTTGCTAAAGTTTTAGATAATGAAAATCTGAACTTATCTTTTTCTAAATTGTAAGAGAGATTAGCGGACGGTAAAAAGTCCAAATATTCTCTATTAACATTCACTCTTGTTCCACTGAAATCTGATGTATTAACTTGGAAGATATTATATTCTGTTCTGATACCACCATTAAATTTCCATTTGTCCCAGGTTTTATCATATTGTACGTAACCATTTGATAAGTCAAAATCTGCAGAATATCTATCTGTGTTGTTTGTAATTTCATTCAAAAGGTCAACCGCATCATATCTGAATATTCTTGCCTGAAAGTTTCTGAATTTTTTAAGATGTCCTCCACCTACTTTGAAATCACCGAAGTCCTTATCCACCAAACCATTAAATTGGTTCTCATCCATCACCGACCAAAATCTATAAGTGTCTCTCCAAGCAACTGATAAGTTATCGTTTGTTCCCAAAGACTTTGTTATTGGATTAACTTTATAATCAGGTTGGTCTCTTAACATTAAGTTATACCCCAAGATGAAATCCCATGTTTTTACTTTACCTTCAAATTGAGAATTGAATATTGTTTTAATTATTGTATTAGATGAGTTACTATTAACAAATTGTACGTTATCATAGTTTTCACCAGTTCTATGTAGAAATGAACGTTCAACCTGATGGTTCAGAATTGATTTCCAAGAAAACTTATTTTCACCAATGTATGTTAGGTTGAATAAACCATTCAATGAACTATTTTCAGTGAAAAGGGTGTCTCTGTACTTGTAAGCCAATTCGGTTGAACTTTGATAGTCCAATCTATCAGTAT
>JACCDG011481603.1_pt1 | contig 29821 bp, 28 predicted proteins | sample 7442471 | NCBI WGS metagenome assembly JACCDG01 (sample SAMN15323444, study PRJNA562643) | freshwater metagenome | isolation source: river surface water | place: USA:Blue River Watershed | collected 2017-08-17 | reverse complement strand
TCATCACATCTTTTACTAAGAAAGCAAAGCACTGGATTGCCGCGCTACGCTCGCAATGACTGGGTTTACATTTTTCGTAAACTAAATTATAAAACGGTTTGACATATAATGAAATTCTAAAGCAAAGAATTCAATGAAAGTACCGGTAGTTTATATTATGGCCAATCAGAAAAATGGAACTATATATACTGGGGTCACATAAAATTTAGTGAAAAGGGTATACGAGCATAAGAGCTTACAAACCAAGTGCTTTACGTTCAAATATGAATGTACTCTTTTAGTTTTTTATGAAATGCATGTTAGTATGGATTCCGCTATTGCCAGAGAAAAACAGATCAAAGCGGGTTCTAGAAAACAAAAGTTAAGTTTAATAGAAAAAAATAATCCAGAATGGAATGATCTATATTCTAAAGTTTTATAATTTTTGTCATCGCGAGTGACGAAGCGAACCAGTGCTTTCTTAAAGCTGGATTGCCGCGCTACGCTCGCAATGACGAAGTATACCGTCACTGCGAACCACTATGTGAAGCAGTCCAGATCTTACTTTTCTTTCTTCAGTAGATATGAAGGTTGAATAGATGCGCTACTCTAGTCATGACTTCGTTTTTATTCATCTCATCTTCTACTCTCACGAAACAAAGCACTAGATTGCCGCGCTACGCGATAGCTCTATCTCTCCTGAACCGCTGATTGCCCCATAGAAGTTGACGTAGAAGAAAGGGCAGCCTCGGCCGTAGAACTTGACACTGCTACGGCGGGCTTTGCATCAGATCCAACCGAAGCAGCAGATGCTAGCTGTTCTAATGTCACAAACGCACTTAATTTGCCAACTAAATTTAAAAGCATTTGAACATCTGGAGAGCAAATGAAAGTAGGTTTCGCCCCTTTTTTTGCAAGGCTAACCAGTGCATACTCATTTTCAAGGTCTTTTGCTAATGCCAGTGCTTTAACTCCATCGCTCCCTACAGCTTCAACATCTAGTCTATCGTTTGACATAAGAGTCTGAAATAACGCTTTTTTTTCAGGCCAATTTCGCAAAGACCTATTTAATATTGTCTCAGTTTTACCGTCAGATTTGATAAACAACGAATTAGGGTTAAGCGTTCCATTCTTCACATCCTGCGCATAGGAACACAACGGTCCTTCTATTAACCCTTCAGCTCGAACTTGCTTGATTAGAGCCCGAATCTCATTAGCCTCGTTTGCGTTTAAGCATGAAAAACAATCTTTAGATTCTTTATTAAGCTTTTTTTCATCTGCCCCATGTTTAATTAATAGAGCAATGACTTGCTTAAATTGAGCTTTTTCATCACCAGTACGTATAGCGTAATTTTTTACTGCATAAAATAAAGGTGTCTCACCTTTAGCATCAACTCTATTCACAAGATTTGCTGTCTTGCGATGCTCCAAAAGACACTCCACAACTTTTATACTTCTGAACCCAGCTCCGCAGGCATAATGCAACAAATTAGCACCATTGTCATCTCTCACGATAAAATCTTCTATTTTGGTATACGAGAGTATTTGCTCTATTAATTCTGCATTTCCAGCCTCAATTGCAGCAATTGCTGCTTCTTTATTCTTAGGCCCATAAGAGCTCATCAAGAGACGCATTGCTTTTTGATTGAAACCAAAAAGCGCATAAACACTAAATTGAAATAGCACTGAATAACTCGAATGAAAAGAGAAATCGTCTTTCACGGGGTAAGTAGCTAAGTTTGGTTCAGCACCCAAATCTTTTAATTTTATCAAATACTCAAAAGAAGCACCTTCACTGGAAAGAGCTAACCTCAAAGGCACAAGTCCATACCCACGTGCATGTGCGTTCCTTTCATTCACAAGATCTTTAAGAACATCATCAGGAATCAAGGTATCTGGATAAGCAGTTTCAAGGACTAACTTTCGAGCTAAATTTGGGTATCTAGCACAATAATGCAGCCAATTATTACCTTCAGGGCCTCTAAAAGTTCTGGCCTTATCAGTCTTTGCAAGCCTTGATCCAATTATTTCACCTAATTCCGGCGCCCATACAGGTAAATCCATGAGTAAACTTCCTAACTTCTCACACACTTCAATACTACATATTTTCGCAACATCATTTACCAGTTGAGTACTCCAAGAGCTGCGACCAGACCTTAATTCCGCTTTTTGAGTATCAGTTAGACCGTTTAAGAAATTTAAAAGCGCATCGTCTAATTCTTTGGTACCCTTACGTTCCAAATAAATATTGATAAAATTTATTGGCTTTCCAAGATGATCTCTAAAATCTTCTAACACATTAACGTCACCCAAGTTAGATAAATGGAGCAAAATCTTATCGAAAACTTGTGTACCATCATGCTTCTCCATGGCATTTCGAAATACGTTAGGAACTTCGCTATCAGAAAAATCATGACTTGCTGCTGTACTCAATTCTGTCTCTAAGCTTTGAAAATCTCCCTTGTTTAACGCTATGAAGATTTTTTCTCTTTTACTTAACATAAATAACCTGTATATCCTTTATTGGCGCATTGTAGCAGACTTGAAGTCAAGCTTCAACACGCCATAAATGTATTGTTTCAGTTATATTGAGCGTGTTTGTAAGTCCACTGCTAATTGTTGAAACCCTACTCTTTGCCTTAAAGAGCTTCCTTTCGGGGTATTGCTCTCAACGTCTATAGTATTATGTGTTATTGGAGTGATCTTATATAAAGTTTCAAAGTATTTTTCAGCAACTTCAGATGCCCCATTAACACGAGTTACATACTCAGAAGCTAAGTCGTGATTGTTACGATGCCAAAACGCATAAGCTTTACTAGATAATGCAGTACATAATGAACCTAAAGCAATGGCGCCCCAAGATAAAAATCCCAAAACAAAATAATCTGCGTTTTTCATTAGGGGGTTAAGTTTTGCATCGAATTGGGCTTTCGGCATCTTGAAATAATGCAGATCTCTAGCATTATCACACTCTTGGAAACTTGCTTTTTGCCAGCTGTCAATGCTATTGCGATAAGGGAATTCGCGCTCGCAGTCTCTACTAAAACTAAGAGGCTTGGCAGTGGTAGACCTTAAATCATCCATAGCAGTTCTATTTTGTATAGCGCCGTAGATAATTAAGTATATAGCTGTGCAGCTAAAAAGAAATATTGCAGCACTCTTTAAGCTAATATTGTTTAACGTCATATGAGTGAAAAATTTTCTGTGATCAAAGTTTGAGACTTTATATTTTTCATGTTCAGGCTTAATTTTTTCAAACATTTCTCTAGATACGCGATTAATACCTTGTTCAATGGCTTCGGTTTGATACTCAAATTTTTTAGCAAGACCCCTTGCTTCTAACGATTTTTTAATAGCATCTTGTAATTTTGTTTCTGCATCAGTTTTAATTTCAATTGTTCTAAGTGAAGGAACTAAAGGTTGTGGTATAAGCGCTTGGATATCAGCTGGGTGTAAATTCCATTCTGCAAGCTTTGCTTCGTTTTTAGTTTTTTCGTCAGAATCTTTTTGAAGATTATCAAATAAATTTCCAGTGATTGTAGCAATTTCATGCCAAAGTTTATTTTGTTCTTGGTTGCGTGTTAGCATATTCCCTCCTTTAAATGTTGAGGAAGGATTATACTCTAGGTTTTACGGATAGTAAACGATGTTTATATTAAGTTTTTGTTAAGGTTTACTAGGTCTTAGGGGGTATTAAATGTGCAAAGCTTTAAAGAATGTTGCCAAAGATGCCTCTTTCACAGCTTCTGATAGCCCAGGGTGGCCGTGAGAGGTTCTTGCTATATCTTCCGCAGCAGCTTTGAATTCCATGCCTAACACAACTTCTTGGATTAATTCACCAGCGCAAGCACCTATAATATGTGCTCCCAAAATTTGGTCGGTTTTCTTATCAGCTAATATTTTAACAAAGCCATCTGTCTCACCATTAGCTCTCGCACGGCTATTAGCCATGAATGGGAATTTGCCCACATTATATTCAACGCCTTCTTTCTTAAGTTCATCTTCGGTTTTACCAACTGTAGCAACTTCAGGATATGTATAAACAATCCCTGGGATTGCATTGTAGTTAACGTGACCATGTTGGCCTGCAATTGTCTCTGCAACTGCAACACCTTCTTCTTCGGCTTTATGAGCAAGCATTAAACCAGCAACAACGTCACCAATGGCATAAACGCCTTTAGCTGAAGTCATTAGATGCGCGTCAGTAGGAATTCTACCGCGCTCATCTAATTTAATTCCTGCATTTTCGAGAGCAAGACCAGCTGTGTAAGGTCTTCTGCCAACAGATAGAAGAACTATATCAACAGTCATTTTCTCCTGTTCGCCACCTGCTGCTGGTTCTAGTACTAGATTTACCGCTTTTTTCTCGGTTTTAGCAGAGGTAACTTTTGTTGAAAGTTTGAACTTAATACCTTGCTTCTCAAGGATCTTTTTAAATTCTTTAGACACATCTGTATCCATTGTAGGGCAGAGTCTGTCCATATACTCAATTACGGTAACTTCGCTTCCTAAGCGTGACCAGACAGATGCCATCTCTAGGCCAATAACGCCACCACCAATTACCACCATTTTAGCTGGAACTTTATCAAGTTCTAAAGCGCCAGTTGAAGTTACAATTAGTTTCTCATCGACTTCAATTCCTGGAATTGGAGTAGACTCAGAGCCAGTTGCGATGATGATATTTTTCGCTTTAATGGTTTCTTCGCCACCAGCATTTAAGGCAACCTTAATGTCATTTGCAGATGCAAAGCTACCAGCGCCCTTAAAGTATGTGACTTTATTTTTGGCAAATAATCCCTCGATTCCTTTGCAAAGTGCTGCTACAGTTTCAGACTTGCGAGCCATCATTTTTTCAAGGTCGAGTTTTACGCTTCCCACTTTCACTCCATGCTTTTCCAAGTCGTGTTTAGCTTCGTGATATTTATGAGAAGATTGGAGCAATGCTTTAGAAGGAATACACCCAACGTTTAAACATGTGCCACCAAGTGTACCGCGTTTCTCAACGCATGCTGTTTTTAAACCTAGTTGCGCAGCTTTAATTGCTGCAACGTATCCGCCAGGGCCGCCGCCGATTACTACAACGTCAAATTCTTGTGCCATTTTTTCCTCTTTTGCTCATATATTTCTACTCTCTCGTGTCATCCTCGTGCTTGACACGGGGATCTAAAAAATCAATAGATACTCGCGTCGAGCGCGAGTATGACAACAGGTATTACAAATCGAATAATAGTTTTTCTGGTTGCTCTAGTAATTGTTTAATTTTTACTAGGAATGTAACAGCTTCTTTACCATCAACAATTCTGTGGTCGTAAGATAGCGCAATATACATCATTGGCCTAATCTCAACTTTGCCATTAACTGCCATTGGGCGCTCAACGATATTATGCATGCCCAAAATACCAGACTGCGGAGGGTTGATAATTGGCGTAGAAAGTAACGAGCCGTAAATACCGCCGTTGGTGATGCTGAATGTTGCACCTGCCATGTCTGCCATGGTTAGCTTGCCTTCACGGGCTTTTTTGCCAAGGCCAGCAATGTTTTTCTCAATGTCTGCAAATGATAGTTTGTCCGCATCGCGAAGCACAGGAACAACTAAGCCGTTTTCAGTACCAACTGCAATACCCATATCGTAATAGTTTTTGTAAACAATATCGTCGCCGTCGATTTCAGCATTTACGGCTGGAAGATCTTTTAAAGCTTGAACAACTGCTTTAACGAAGAAAGACATGAAACCAAGCTTTGCGCCGTGTTTCTCAACGAATTGATCTTGATATTGTTTGCGGATTCTAAAGATCTCGGTCATATCAACTTCATTGAATGTTGATAGAATTGCCGCTGTGTTTTGTGATTCTTTAAGCCTTTGCGCGATTGTTTTGCGAAGTCTTGTCATCTTAACGCGCTCTTCACGCATTGCATTATTGGTAACAACTGCAGGTGCGGCAGGAGCTGGGATAGATGATGGCGCTATAACATCACCTTTCGTGATGCGGCCGTCTTTTCCAGTGCCTTGAAGTTTATTGGCGTCAATTCCCAAGTCTGCAGCGATTTTAGATGCCGCAGGAGACATAATTGGAGCATTTGCATTAGCAGTTTTTGCAGGCTGTGGAGCAGCTGCTTTAGCTGGGGCAGGGGCATTAGCAACGGCTTTTACAGCAACGTTACCTTCAGCCATTTTGCCTAAAACTGCACCAACTGTTACGTTGCTACCTTCGGCACACGCTATTTCGCTAATAGTTCCAGATGCAGGTGCGTTCACTTCTAGAGTTACCTTATCGGTTTCTAATTCCACGACTAACTCATCCATTTTAACTTGGTCGCCAGCTTTTTTGTGCCACTTTGCCACCGTTGCTTCTGATACCGATTCCCCTAATGGTGGGACTACTATCTCAACTGCCATCTAGATTTCTCCTAATACTTAGCTTGTTAATTCCAATATAAACGCGATTTTTCCTTTGTTCAAGAATTTGTGGTTTATGTCATCCCGAACTTGTTTCGGGATCTAAGCGATTGGATGCTGAAACAAGTTCAGCATGACAAACTTACAGTTCGCACAAAGGATATTCTAATTTTGTGGCCAAAATACATAATGTGTAGCTGTTAGTAAAGGGAAAAAGCGTGATCTTGATAATTGGCGTGAAACATTATATAATCGCCCATTAAATGTTTAGGAAATGTTAAAATGTTAGGAATTGATAGGGGGTTCGTTGAAAGATACGGGGTGGTGAGGGCTATAAATGCGCTACGTAATCAAGATTATTCATACATAGATTTATCTGGAGCTAAATTAGGTTTGGCAGAGTTAAATACTTTAAAGCATAACCTGCAGAAGTGTCCGCATATTTTTAAGGTGGTTTTAGATAACTGTGAGATCGATGATTTGGGGTGCGAGGCATTGTTTGATATCTTGACCGAAATCCCAACATTACTACATTTAAGTTTGAGGAATAACCAAATTACTGATGTTGGTTTGAATGTTATATGTGCTGGGCTACATAAGAACAAGACTTTGTTAGAGCTATTTTTAAGTGGGAATACACAAGTGACGTACATTGGTATGATTGCTGTAGGAGAGGTCTTGCTGGGAAACCCATCTATTTGCACGCTTGGATTCACCAATATACCAAGGCGTGAGAATTGCCTTTTTTCTCAAGAAGCAATACAAGATAATTTCGCAATGCTCTTTTTGTTTACTGGGAACAAGGATGAGGAAGAATTGCTTGGAGATATAACTACGGTGCGTCAAGAGTTGTTTATTGCACTTAGTAATTTACTTGCTAAAAACGATTTTGAAACTTTAAAAGCTTGCTTTAAGGATTATTCTCAGTGCCTAAAACATGGTGGGTATAATGCCATAAAATATTATTTGGTTTTAGATGAAGAAATTTTAAATGAAGAGGATGCATGCAAGAGGTTGTCTCCTGCAGAAGCTGATGATAAGCTATATAAGCTCCAAGCCATGGTAGATGAGTATGAACAATCTAAGAATTTGCAACCTAAAAAGAGAAGGAATGAGGCACATCCAGATGACGGTCAGCCCCAAGATGCTGGTCCAGTTTCTAAGAAGCATCAAAGAATTGTTCTAGACAAACGGAAGGCAGGTACAGCACAGATTAAAAGGTAGACAATTTTAGTCTAAAATACTAAAATCGCCCCAACATTAAGCGTTCCAATTAGAAAATAAAATGACAAAACCATATAAAGACGTAAATCCAAACCCAAGTTTTCCTGAATTAGAGGAAAAGATATTAGCTAAGTGGAAAGCTGAGGACACCTTTAAGAAGTCAATTAAAGGTGATAAGGATTTTGTGTTTTATGATGGCCCTCCATTCGCCAATGGCTTGCCACACTATGGGCATTTGTTGACTGGGTTCATGAAGGATATAGTCGCCCGTTATCAGACTACAAAAGGTAAAAAAGTTGAACGCAGATTCGGTTGGGATTGTCACGGCTTGCCTGCTGAGATGGGCGCTGAAAAAGATTTAGGAATTTCAGGCAAAGTTGCAATTGAGAAGTATGGCATTGATAAATTCAATGACTACTGCCGTAACTCAGTTTTAACCTATACCAAAGAATGGGAGTATTACGTTAATCGCCAAGCTCGCTGGGTAGACTTTGAGAACGACTATAAAACCATGGACACAAACTTCATGGAAAGTGTGCTTTGGGCATTCAAGCAACTCTTTGATAAAGGGTTGGTATACGAGTCCATGCGTGTTATGCCTTACTCATGGGCATGCGAAACGCCAGTTTCTGACTTTGAAACTAGAATGGATAATTCGTACCGCGAAAAAACAAGTAAAGCAGTTACAGTCACATTTAATCTAACGCAAAAACCAAAAAATGCGCCTGAAGGTTTTTCTGAATATAAGCTTATGGCATGGACGACAACGCCATGGACGTTGCCATCAAACTTGGCAGTAGCGGTTGGTGAAGATTTAGATTACGCATGTGTGTCCCATGAAGGAAAATGTTTTATCATCGCGTCAGCGCTTGTAAAAAAATATGAAAAAGAAATTGGTTCAGAAGTTGTTGGTACACTGAAGGGTTCAGATCTTGTTGGTTTGCCATACCAGCCTTTATTTGATTATTTTAAAGATCATGCCAACTCGTTTAAAGTTGTCGTTGGCCACCATGTAACAACAGAAGAGGGTACAGGTGTGGTACACATGGCGCCTGGATTTGGTGAAGATGACCAGATAATCTGTAATGAAAACAAAATTGAAACAGTTTGCCCAATAGATAGCGGTGCGAAATTTGTTCATCCAATAACTGACTATATTGGCCAGCATGTTTTTGATACCAATGACGATGTAATAAAAAGATTAAAAGCCCAAGGTAATTGGGTAAGAACAGAGCAATACTTACATAACTACCCACACTGCTGGAGAACTGATACTCCATTAATATATCGTGCGATTCCATCATGGTATGTGAAAGTTACTTCATTCAGAGAAAGAATGGTTGAGTTGAATAAACAAATAAACTGGATTCCTGATCACATTAAAGACGGCATGTTTGGTAAGTGGATTGAAAATGCGCGTGATTGGTCGATTTCTCGAAACCGTTACTGGGGTTGCCCAATTCCAATTTGGAGAAGTGATGACCCGAAATATCCGCACATGGAAGTCTATGGTTCGATAGAAGAAATTTCAAAATCATTTGGTGTTGAAGTTAAGGATTTGCATAGACCATTTATTGATGAACTTGTGAAACCAAACCCGAAAGATCCAACAGGCAAGTCTATGTTAAGACGTGTGCCTGACGTATTGGATTGCTGGTTTGAAAGCGGCTCCATGCCTTACGCGCAAGTGCATTATCCATTTGAAAACAAGGACTGGTTTGAAAATAACTTCCCAGCAGATTATATTGTAGAATACAAAGGGCAAACCCGTGGCTGGTTCTATACACTATTAGTTTTATCAACAGCACTGTTTGATAGGCCGCCGTTTTTAAATTGTAACTGTCACGGTGTAATTTTGGGTGATGGTGGAAAGAAATTATCGAAGCGTCTAAAAAATTACGCTGACCCAAAAGAAGTGATGAATACAATCGGCTCTGACGCTATGCGTTGGTACATGATTTCATCACCTGTAATGCGTGGGCAAGAGTTAGTAATTGATAAAGACGGTACTGGTTTCAAAGAAGCCATAAGAACTGTTATAAAACCAATCTGGAATGCGTATAACTTCTTTATACTTTATGCAAATGCAGATGGGTTGAAAGCTGAAGAGAATTTCGGTTCTACAAATTTAATGGATAAATACATCCTTTCAAAATGCGCCGAGACAGTTGCGGAAATTGAAAAAACGATGGATGCATATGACCCGATGCTTGCTTGTAAATCAGTTGAGAATTTCTTCGAGATCTTGAACAATTGGTACATCAGAAGATCGCGCGAAAGATTTTGGAAAACCGAAAAAGACCAAGATAAAATCCAAGCATACAATACCTTGTACACAGTACTTGTTACAATGTGTAAGGCTGCATCTTCGTTGCTACCTCTAATTCTAGAAGAAATCTTCATGAACTTAACTGGTAAGGAAAGTGTTCATCTTGAATTGTTCCCTAAGTTAAATGTGCAAGTTGACCACGCTCTAATCGAGCAGATGGAAAGAGTGAGGGCTGCGTGTACTGCGGCACTTTACATCCGTAATGAAACTGGTGTGCGTGTAAGGCAACCACTGGCGAGTGTTACATTCATTGGTGTTTCTGAAAGTGGAATTTCAGAGGAATTGAAGCAATTAGTTTTAGATGAGATCAACGTTAAGCAATGGAATAACATTGATAAATCGAAAATGTTGGAATATGCGAATTATAAGTTGCAGATTAAATTCCCAGTTTTAGGTAAGCGTTTACCAACTAAAGTAAAAGACATAATCGCTGCACAGAAACAGGGGAATTGGGAATTTGCAAATGGCAAGTTGACTGTCGCTGGTGAAATTTTAGAGGCAGAAGAATTTGAGTTGCAACTTGAGCCGAAAGCAGAATTTAAGTCATCAATCGCACCTGTATCAACTAATGACGCACTGGTGCTGTTAGACTTAAATATTACGGAAGAACTGAAACTTGAAGGTATTGCGCGTGATATAATCCGTGCTGTGCAACAAGCTCGTAAAGACGCGGGACTAGCAATTTCAGATAGAATCACTTTGAGCATAAATGCCAATGATAATGAACTGGCGTCTGCGATTGAAAATTGGTCGAGCTACATTCAGGAACAAACACTTTGTGTTGGAATTAACTCTGAATCTATTTCAAACGGCGCAAGCGAAGTTGATATTGAAGGCAAAAAACTTAGGTTTACAGTGAAGAAGGTTTAATAATAAAGGAAGAAGGGGGAAGGATGCTAACCAGAAGTATTGTGATTGATCGCAGCATGACTGTACAAACAATCACTCAAGAAGAGGTGGACGTTATTAGAATTAGTAGTGGTTTGTTTCAAATTGATAATTTTTGGGCTAAGGAAGTATTTGTCTTAGCGAGTGATAAAGTAATTTTATTTGCATGTGGTGTGAGTTATGTTGAACCAAAAGAAGGTCAGCGCAAAGGAGATTGGGTGTGTAGGTTTGAGATTGACCCAGAAATTCTAACTGAATTAATGCCGCCAACTCCTGGAATGGTAACCCCAAGGGCTTCCCAAGATTCACAAGCTACAGTACCATTTTAGAGTGAGACTCAACAATGCAAACCTACAGCATGAACCCAAGATGGTTGGATGGTGTTGTGCTCTAAAAACATTTCTTGTACTTTTAAATAATATTGTCATAACTACAATAATTGGTAATTATTGTATAAAATGCAGAGGTGTAAATTTATGAGACATATAGCTTTAAAATTTATAAATGCAGAAAGACATTCTTTCTGGGGACAATAATGGGATTAGATCTTGTATGCGAAAACTATAGATGTCCTACTATGGCAGATCCTATTTCAAGGTTCAAAATCGGTCTTGATACGAATAATGAAGTAACTTTAAGTTAATTACTTCTTATATTGAATCTCAAACAATCAACTAATTTTAAGTGGCGCAAGCGAGGTTGATATTGAAGGCAAAAAACTTAGGTTTATGGTGAGAAAGGTTTAGGGTAGATGTTTGAAAAATTTCTCGAATTATTAGAACAAGTTGATGCGTTAACTTATGAGGGCGGCTTACTAAGTTTAGAACAGGTACAACTTTTAACGAAATATCTAGAACAAGATAGTATTAAGAATGCTGTAACTGAATACAGGATTGCGAAAGAATATAATGATAAGATGTTCCCAAGGATGGTGAGTATTCAAAATGCTATAAATAGAGCAGGGCGTGGAGAATCTATAAAACCGTTGGAGTCTCTATTGCTTCTATATCCAGATGAAATTTTTATAAGTTTACATGAATGTTGTGGCTATGGTCGATCTATTCTTGGTATGAACCAAATTAGTAAGGGTTTATTACAAAAAATAATCTGGTTCAAAGAGGAATACAGAGCAGAGATTCGGGAATTTATACTTTGTCACAATATTTCAATACAGCGTCAAGACAAGACATATCAAGCAAATTTTCTGTTGCGTTCAAAATTGGGGGCATTGTTATATTATAATATATTGCATCATTTTAAAGATGATTTTGAGTTATTAAATTTGCTCTTTGCACCTTGTGGAGAAGGTAACACAATATTACATCATACAAGTCGGTGGAACGTGTCAGGTTGGGACGTGCGTGAAATGCATTGTATGATTCTTACAGTAGCAGCGGGTCATAGACAGTTGTTGACAAATCTGTTCTCTGCTAATGGTGATGGTGACACGCCAATGCATAGATTAAATTTCCATGATATTAAAAAATTCCAAGCCATTATTAGTGCAGTGGGTCAGGATACTACATTGTTATTGATATTGTTTGCCCCTAATAAACAAGGAGAAACACCATTGCATATAGCTATGGGAACATCTCCAGACTTACAAAAGACACTACCTAAAATCCTTCAAGCTATACATGGTATAATAGATAAATTAAAAACTTTAAGAGATAATCATGGCAGGACATTCTTAGAAGTGAATCATCAATTACATCAAGATATTGTAAATCAATACTTATCCAGCACTGCTCTTCCACCGACGACCACTACTGCTAACCAAGGTGTAGATGTTGTGATACCTGATTCGTTAAAACAAGTTGTTTTAGGAGCGCTTGAAATCGATGTAGTAGGTGGGTTTGCTGCAGGACGCAAATGTTAAGTAAATCTGAGCGCACATTAATGGATTCTGCGAGTCCCTGTCGAAAAATATTGCTCTCAATATAAAATGAGGTTATTAACAATTTCAAAATAATTAATAAGGGCGCGGGAAATATGAGAATATTTGATACAGGTGACGGATTATATTTTGTAAGAATCGATTATAATGGCACTGGCAGCTCTAAATTAACTGATGGAAGAAATGTTTTTTTTAGCAAAAACATTTCTGGTAACTATAATGTTTGGACTGCAGCAAATGTCCTGACACCTTACTGCTGTAATGAAATTTTTTTCATTTTAAGTACTACTCTGAATACAGCAAGTTTAATTTGTTGTGATTGTAATGTGGATAATAGGAGGAGACATACTATAGTTTTTAGCTTAGACCCACAAGTTATCCAAGTTATATTGAATTTGGCTGTCCAGAGTGTGCCAATGGAGATAGAGCGATTAAATTCCCAAAGCTCACAACTTACTCAGAGTTTTTAAGATGAGAGTAGTAAATAAACTACTAGACCACGAGACGAAGTGCTGCAAAGCGAAACAAGTTCGGGATGACATCTGAAAGCTCAATTTAGGTTATCGGGTTAGTTGCCTTTCAATACTTGAATTGAACCATAAAGTTTGGTATCATGCATCGCATAATAATTTAGGGGTTTTATTAGTTATGAGACAATGGCATTTTACTGCGCTTAGAGACGTTCCTGTAAGCATTGCAGAAATTCAAGGAGGCCTCTTTCAAGTTTCAGTGATGTATCCCAATGATCCAAAGACTTGGCAAGCTTCTAGTTATGAAATCATAAATGCTGGGAGTTTTGCTACTATCATGACTACTCCATATCCTAATACGAGAGCAAAAGTTGAAATTTTGCTTGCTGATTCTGAGCTAGCAAGATTGTTCCCCATTAATGACAGAGCCGTAGCAATGGATATAAGTTAAATAATTGGTGAGTTTATTCAACTGAAAACCAAAGTTCACCAGTCGCAGCTTGCAAGACCATTTCAGTAGAAGGAACGCCTGCTGAGTAAAGTTTTGGATCAACGGTATTTTTATCAATAACTACTATAGTGCTGGTATCAGATCTAACTATTGTGGCATCAAGAGAGTTAATGCTGTTGATCTTAAATTCAGCTTCCTCAAGATATTTTACTACTTTCAACATATCTTCAGTATAATATGTAGATATCAAATCAATTCTTGCTTCGGTAGAGAATGTTAGTTTAGCCTCCTTCAGGAAGTAAGATTTAAACAACAGATCTCCAAAATCGTTTGGTCTTAGCTCCATTTTCGAAGCATGATAAAGTCCTGCCATTTTATTTTTAGCATCCCATATTGCAATACCAATACAGTCATTTAAACCAGCAGTATGTAAATTCATATCCTGTTGAGGAGTAATTGTATACTCACCCATGCCAAGCATTTTAGTGGTTGGTGCATTAGGTTTTTCTGCAGAGGAAAATGAATGTTTAAATGGAAAGGACTGTTTGATATCTCTAATCATCCAAGAATCATCAACAAGAAGGTTATGATAAAAATATGAATCTGAAGAACCTTTGTTATATTCAATTCTCTCTTCATGAAGTAGAGTTGACTGACCTAAAGACATTTCACGTTTCATGTATCTACTAATAACCATATATTCTATGTGCTTAATTGTACCATAAATGACTGATTATTACTATTTATGATATATTAAAAGTATATTAAGAAAGATGTGTGTAATCGTTAAGGATTGCTTTTTAATAATTAATGCCAAGAGGGGTTTTTAATCAAGATGAAAACAGAGTATCCAGTTGAAAGAAATTGTGAGTTTACTAGTGCTAGTGGTACGAAAGTTATAGTCTCTCATTGGGGAGATAATGCATGGAGACAGGTTGAGTATTTCTTTTTGAATGGCGGAAGACAATCTTATTATGCAACGTACAATCACAAATTGGTTTTTGAATCTGGTTGTTATGACCTTTGTTTTGTGTGTATTGACCGTGACACTAACAAACTATGTGATATAAAAATAATGCTGAATACTGAATCCACAAAACAATTGTTGAAAAATCACCATCCTGAAACGCAATTAACTCGGAGTTTATAATATGAGAACTGAATATCTAATTAAAGGAAACTTTACATTCAGTTCCACAGACAGTTCGGTGCAACTACGTTGTCTGACTCCGCTGAATTATTTTGTACAGCTTAATGACAAAAAATATTGTTCCTATGAACCACCTAAAGTGGTTCTTGAAAACAATAGTTATTATCTATGGTTTACGAGCATAACAGTGTGCGATGAAGTTCTTTGTGATAAAGAGGTGAAATTGATGCTGGATAATAAATCCATAGAACAATGGTTGAAGAGTGATTGTGCGGATAAAGCGCAACAAGTAGGTTTGTCGTAAAAGGAGGTAAGACTTTATGAGAAGTTTAGTTTGCCTATGGCAAACCGTCATTAGTGTAATGAAAGCGCTCGTCCTGTCTGGGCGAAGCTTTAGCGAAGACTGATCCTTTCTCCGATTAAAAGACTAAAAATTCATTTGTTGGGTCTTTTATGGAAGACAATGCCCTTTCTCTACTGTCATGCTGAACTCGTTTCAGCATCTAATCTAAAACCAGATCCCGAAATAAATTCGGGATGACGTATGTGAGATACTGTCATTCTGAATTAGTTGTATTAGCCAAATAATACCTAGAATGCTTCAATTCTCCTTCTTTCCTCAGTGCTTTTTTCTTTACTAAATCGACCAAATCACGAGTGGTAGTTGGGATTGTAGAGCCAGTTATGTTCATATATTTCGCAGCGCTCATGCCGCCTTCAAAACCTTTTGGTTCGGCATCGAACATTTTATTTAATACTTTTATTTGCCTCTCATTTAATTGCCCATCAAGTCGAGAAAATAACTTGGCTTTTTTGATTAGAGCCTCAATTTTTCTTTTAGAATGCCTCATAGATTCCAAAATGGTTTTAGAAAAATAAAGTAGCCATGGAGTAATTTCATTACTCTTATTGGCTTTTTCTAATGCGTCATAGTAAGACTTCTTGTCAGAATTAATGATTGTAGATAGAGCAATAAGTGTTGGCTTCCCAAGTGATTGTGCTAAGCATTTTTCAGTTAATGCGCGTCCAATTCTGCCATTCCCATCTTCAAAAGGATGGATGCACTCAAAATATAAATGCGCAATTCCAGCCCTAGCTAAAGGTTTTATAGGATTGCTCTTATTGAACCATTTTATATAATTTTGCATTTCTTTATGAAGTTGTTTTGAAGGCGGGGCTTCAAAGTGGATTCGAGGTTCGCCAATTTGGCCAGAGATTATCTGCATTGGTTCTTTGCTTTTTCTGTACTCCCCAATATTTTCTAAATCTTCCCTGCTCCTCATTAGAATTCTATGCCATCTAAAGAGTAGTTCATGCGATAGTTTCATGTCGTAGGTTTTATAGAGATCGATCATCAATTCTGAAATACCTTTTTCAGCAGGTTTAATTTTTCGATTGTCACCTTTAATGCCTAGCTGTCTGCATATAGAAGACTGCAAGCTGTCGCGATTGAGATATTCACCTTCGATCTCGGAAGTTTTTAAGGCTTCATCTGAGATAATTTCAATTAGAAGTTTCTCCTTTTCGTCTGCATCCAGGTGGATAAAAGCTCCGAACATCAAGCCAGATTCATGAATGAACTGACTTTCAAACTCATCTAATTTTGATGAGTCGTAGGTAAAATTACCCCAGTTTTTCTTTTGCCAATTCCAGGTCATGATTAATAGAATGTTATCCTATTAATCATTTTAACCCATTTTTATGATTAATACAATGTGTTTCTATTAATCATAATTAACATCATTCTGATTTGTAAAATATTTAAAAAACACTATGCTTAAGTTAATTTAAGAAAGTATCTGATAATGCTATGATGCATCATGAATTCCCAATCGCGACTAACTCTACTTTTCGTAGCATAAATGCTCAGGAAGTTGTTGTTATACCTAGGCAGTCTATAAGTGCGACTTGTGGACTTATTACGGTTTATTATGATGAAAATTTAGAAAATTATTTTTTGAATGTTTTGTCTAATAGTCTTCGAGTAAGGATAGAAGGAGATCAGCCTATATTAAGCTTTACAAATCTTGTTAGTCGAAATGGTGATTACTGGGTTGATCGGAATATAGAACTATTATTAGATCCAATTGAAACGGCGCAATGGATTGAACATCAAAGAAGTCAAAATGTATCACCTATGGAGTTAGTTTAGTGAGAGTAGATATAAACAAGGAATACCCAATAATGGCAATCATATCGATGGTGGGGCTGAATGAAATCCCTGTAAGTTTATTAAAGTTAGGAGATAATTTGTTTTCTTTAAACGCTGGGTTTGAAAAAGGATATTTCAATAGGTATGTAAGTAGTGCTTATATTTGTTACGTAGATGGTCATATTAGGTTGATAGCATGCGATATTAGCGATAAAAAAATACAATATGAAGTAGAACTAGGCAGTTCTATGATTAAGAAGTTTTTTCCTGATAAAGTTAAGTTAAAAGAGGTTGGTATATGATGCAAAGAATCACTGATAGTATAGGTTTGATTGGGGCAGGTAACACACGTATAGAAATTGAGAAAAGGGGTGAAGGTAATTTTGATTTACGTATTCAGTGTCAACTAAATGCGCAAACTAGTGTCCTTGCAAATATAACCTCGGTTTTTTTGAGTCAAACTGACAGAGGAATGTATTTAATATGTAATCAGAACAATAGACTTTATTCGGGAACTTTTGAAATTTGTTTGCGCCAAAATCCATTGTCTTTACAACAACAAGAAGTTGTTAGCATGGAAATTGGTTAGGTGATTTATCGTAGCGAAATAAAACCCTGAGCGTGAGCTCAGGGATGTAGCGCGTGCTGAATCCTTAGTTAACTTATGTTTTTGTCATCATCGTTCACGAGAGGGTGATCTGCATTGAAGCTGGATCATCGGGTCAAGCGCCCGATGATGACAGAATTCTTCTGTTTATTGTCATCCTCGTGTTTAACACGAGGATCTCATTTGAAGATAGATCAACTAGGTTTTAAGCGGAGGTTGACCGTTTATCTAAAAAACTTGGGATTTTTAAATTCAAATGCAGATGACGAAATTTCTCTATTATACTTTGCATCGATCAACTTTAGTTCCACACTACCGCCGTTTTTGTCCAACACAGTAATTTTAGAAAGTTGGAATGGTTTTTTAGTGAAAAACATCTCTATTCTATGCTCTTCTTTTTTTGGTTTTTGGAATACTATTTCAATTGTAGTTCCTTCTGTTTGTTCAATAGCTTTTACGACGCGAACATCTTTAGATAAATCTAAATTTCTTTTACTTAGTAATGTGATTGGCAAATCTTCATTGCTAACGTAACTTACCTCATCTAAGGAATGGTTGTAGTGAATAAGAAAATCCTTATCGAGAAGTATCATTTCTTTCTCTGGGGTTGAATAATCTATTCGCATATTGTCAGGTCTTGCTAAAAGAAAGCGCCCAATCCTGCTGTTTCCTTGGCCGTCTACCTGATCAAATTCAGCTTCAATTGTTTTTAAATTGTTAAAATATTCCTGAACTTTCTGAACTGCTTTATCTTTGACTGCTTTGTTTAGGTCGTTTGCATGGGCATTTCCAGCGCTCAAAAGAATTGATAAGATAACTATTTTAATATAGGCTTTCAAAGTGCTCAAATTATGCTTGTTGAAGCCTGATTATAGAGCTAAAATTCAAAAAGCTCAATAAAAAGATTGTTTAGTGTTTATTAACCTTATTAGAAGAACTTTTTTTATCACATTAAAACTAGTAGCGGTTTTGAGTGTGATCGTGCTTTTGATTGGTGTATGGATATACACTGGTCCTAGAACCGTACCATTTTTGGCTGGTTATATTACTAAGGAAATATCAGCAATTCTTCCCCAGGGGTCAAGCTTTACCTTAGAAAAAGTGACATTAGAAGTTGAGGATAATAGCGGTGTGGTTCTAAAGCTTATAAATGCTAAGCTCCACAATGATACAAAAGGCGATGTTGAACTTACAGAGTTGAAGGCAAGAATTGATCTATTGGGTTTATTGCCACAGTCGAATCATAATTTACTAAACATTCAAATCTCACAACCCAAATTTCAACTGATTCAACTTCTCTACGATGGAAAATCAGATGTTGATGCGCAACTACCAATTGAAAAGATAAATGAATATATAAACAAGTATAGGGATAAGCTTTTAAAATTTAGTTTGATGCTTAGCAATACTGAACTTAATTTTGAGATTAATTCTGAAGAATCTTTAGATATTCAGGTTAATACTTTGGTGCTCAGTCCGCATATTCAAAATCATAAAATGGTGTTTGTGCTTTATGGTGATATTAATATTCGTGATAAAAATAGCATCGTCGATGTAACTTTTGATACTAGCTCAGGAAAATACCTTGAGTCAAAAGGAACTATTAGCAATATTTCAACTTCTCTATTTGAGGAATTCGGGTTTCCGATTGCAGAGCTAAAGGGATCACATGTTGAGGCGGATTTAAGTTTTGACTCGCAGATGTATAGCCCCAAAAAAATTGAAAAATTAGAATTTGAAATTGGTAACTTTGAAGGGAAGATAAATAAAAACCATTTCTTTCCTGTAGATATCACTCCAGAAAATGTGAATATCAAAGGACAATGCTTGAAAAATTGTACTGAAATTCATATTTGGAAATTCCAAGTTAAGGCTGACTATTTAGATCTCAATTCTTCATTTTCACTTAAAAGAATTAAAAATGATCTGATATTACAGGGAGAATTTGAGCTAAATAGTTTGCCGGTAGATCACGTGAAAGATTATTGGCCTATACCAGTAACTGCAAGGACGAGAGAGTGGATATTTGAGCACATTTCAGGTGGAGACCTGACGCAAGCGCAAGGTAAGTTTAATCTAAATATCGATGAGATTATCTCGAAAAAGAAGATCAATAAGAAGGATATAATAATCAACCTCAAGCTTGATAAAACAAATGTTGGGTATATGGATGGTGTACCAAATGTTGAAGATGTAAACGCCAATATTATCATTACAGGCGAAGATGTTAAATTTAAAATTGCATCTGGTAAAATGCTCGGAACAAAAATTATTACTGCTGAAGGATTTATTCCAGACTTGGCGAATAGCAAAAGTAGAGTAGAAGTAAAAGCTGATGTAGTTGGCAGTTTGCAAGATTTGGTTGATCTTGCTCATGCACACGCTGAAATTAAAAATGAGAAATATAAAGATCTTCAAGGAATTGCTCAAACAAAAGTCGATGTGGTTGTGCCAATTCAAGATGAAGATTTAACGTTGAAAGATATTAATCTGTTTGTAACCTCTAGGATCTCTAAAGCAAGTGCGCATAACATCTATAAAGATTTTGATATTAAAGATGGTGTTTTAAATGCAGTATATAAAAATCACAATGCAAATATCGTGGGTACTGCAATTGTAGGTGATAAGTATCCAGTAGACATAAATGCTAACATTAACTTTATAAATGATTCGCAAAAGATTTCTGTTAAAACCAAAATGAATTGGGATGATGTTGCAAAACTTGGGTATCCTAAGCCTGAGTATTTTAATAATGGTTTTACGGTTGGTGTTAATCTTGAAGAAAATCAAGGAGTCTCGGCTGAATACATTGACTTGGATCTTGGTAATTCCACGATCTATATAAAGAAATTAGGCATAAAAAAGAAGATTGGAGACCCAGGCTATATCAGATTTACTATGAATGAGAAAGCTGATCATATTGAGATACCTAAGTACGAACTTGATTTTGGAACATTTGCCAGTGAAGGAAATGGTAAATTATCAAAAGATTTAAAAGATGTGATTTTTATTAACTCCACTAAAACTAAGTTGGGTAAAAGCTCCTTTAATTTTAACTATAAAATTTCAGATAAAAAAGATGTGTTAAATGTTGTAGGTGAATCTTTGGATCTGAGTTCGGTTAGCTTCGGTGGAGGTTCGGATTCTACGCCTGCGAATGGAACTACAGATACCTCTGACGATCGTGGGGTTATGCTTTTTGCCAAGGTAGGCAAGTTGTTTATGAAAAATGATGTTGTTTTGAACAAGCCAAATCTTGAAGTGAACTGCTCTGTTAAAAGATGCGAAACTGTTAGGCTAATTGGAGATTTTGCTACTGGCGGATATTTAAAACTAGAGATGAAGTATCCAGACTTGAATGTTAATTCAAACAACGCTGGCAACGTTGTGAAAGCCTTAGGCATTTCTGAGAAACTTGAGAATGGAATTTTACACACCACTGGAAAATTTACTGATAATAAGTTCAAAGGAGAGATAACAATAAATACTTTTCAGCTTAGAAAGGCGCCTGTACTGGCTAAAATATTATCTATTGTGTCTATCACAGTTACTTCTTTTGAGGGGATATCTAGTTTGGTAAGTAATTCTGGTGTTAAGTTTGAAAAATTAGTTTGTCCTGTAGAATATGAAAATGGAGTTTTAACAATAAAGGACTGTGGTGCAAAGGGTAATACTTTGGCTCTGACAGCTAATGGAACGATTAATCTGAAAAAAGATAATATAAATATTGAAGGTGTAGTTGTGCCTGAAAATATAGTGAACCAAGTGCTTAAAAGTGTTCCGATATTAAAAGATATTTTTGGTAATAAAACTGAAAATGAAGCAATAGGCGCTAATTTTACAATCACTGGCAGCACGGATGATCCAGAAGTTAGATCAAATCCATTGTCGCTACTCACTCCAGGATTCTTGCGTAATATCTTTGGCAAATTTTGATTTTTATCGTTGCGAAGTAAAATGCGGAGCGTGAGCTCAGGGATGTAGCGCGTGTTAAATCCTTAGTTAACTTATGTTTTTGTCATCATCGGGCTTGACCCGATGATCCAGTTTTAAGGCAGATCCTAGTGTCATGCACTAGGATGACAAAGATTCGGCTTAAAGGTGGCTTGACCTGGGCTAAAACTGAAGCCTTACGCCCATGAAGGTTTATTTCAGAGCCTAATCTAAAACAAGATCCCGAACTAAATTCGGGATGACGATGTTGCCCATGTTGTCATGCTGAACTCGTTTCGCTTCGCAGGCCTTTTGGCTCAGCATCTTCTCTACGAAAGTACGATGTACTTCTCTTCAAGGTACTCTAAAATTCCATGTTTTCCGCCTTCGCGTCCCAGACCTGATTCTTTTATCCCGCCAAAACTTGCCATTTCGCTTGCAAGTGCAATATCATTGATTCCAACCAGTCCGTATTCGAGTGCTTCAGACACTCTCCAAATTCTATCTTTGTTTTCGGTGTAGAAATAACTAGCCAATCCATAATTTGTGTCGTTAGCGCGTTTAATTACTTCTTCTTCTGTTTTAAAGGTAAATGCAGAAACTATCGGGCCAAAAATTTCTGTCTTCTCTATTTCTAAATCGGATGAAGTATGCAAAAGAATTTTAGGTGAAACATAACAATGGCTTTCTTTTTGTAACTTTGAAATGTCTGTTTCAAATATTTTAGTCGAGCCGTTTGCAATTGAATCAGAAACAAGTCTGTCAATTTTCTCTGTAGCAGCTTTATTAATTAGTGGGCCTAAGTTTGTATCTTCGGCTATACCATTCCCAATTTTAATTTTAGAGAATTCAGTTTTCAATTTCGCTAAGAACTTTTCCGAGATTGATTCATGTAGATAAATTCTATTTGCACTTGTGCAGCTTTGCCCACCACCTCGAAGTTTAGATGCAAGTAATCCTGCGACTGCTTTGTCTAGGTTAGCATCTTCAAAAACAATAAAAGGAGAGTTTCCACCTAGTTCTAATGTGACTTTTTTAACAGTCTGCGCACATTTTGCCATCAGCATTTTTCCAACTTTTGTCGATCCTGTAAAAGTTAGCATTTTAACTTTATTAGAGTTGATAAGCGTATCGCCAATTGCTTGCGCATCACCACAAACGATGTTTACTACTCCATCTGGCAGACCAGCCTCAACCAATAATTCAGCAATTGCAAGCGCGCTATAAGGTGTCTCTTCTGATGGTTTTAAGACTACGGAACAGCCAGCAGCTAGGGCAGGGGCGATTTTTCTGGTAATCATCGCGATTGGGAAGTTCCAAGGGGTAATTGCAGCAACAACTCCTACAGGTTGTTTTATGCTCATTAAACGTTGTCCGTTTTTGATGGATGGTACGATTTCCCCATAAATTCTTTTGGCTTCTTCGGCGAACCATTCTACAAAGCTTGCTCCATAGTCAATTTCATTCCTAGCTTCGCTAATGCTTTTTCCTTGTTCTGTGGTTAGTAGTTTTGCTAGCTTTTCCTTATCTCTAAGCATGAATTCATATAATTTACGCAACACCTTCGCTCTTTCTTTTCCTGTGGTAGTCTTCCATTTTTCAAAGGCTTTTTCTGCCGCGTCTATTGCTAGAATGGTATCATCAGCACTCATGAAGGGCAGTTTGCCAATTTCTTGCATGTTGGCAGGATTGAATATGGAGAAGTTTTGGCCACTTTTAGCGCTACTCCACTTTCCATCAATAAAGCATTTAGTTTGTAGGGTCATAGTTAAGAATAGGGTAAGTAAACTTTCAATTTTATATCATGGCTTTTTGTATATCTAAAGACAAGCTGTAATAGTAAATTAATCTCAGTATTTTTAAGATAGTTGTTGTAGCGGCATGATATATATGGCAGAATTCTTGGTTGAAATTGAAAGCGGAGAGTTGTATGAGTATTTCTCAGAAAATATTGAATTTATTTTGTGAAAGTTCTGAAAAAGGCGGTGTAACCCCTAAGACCGCAGAATTTGCGGCGTTATGGTGGGCAAAGTTCCTACCTATGGCGGCAAAACCCCTAGAATTAAAGGATGAACAAAAGTTGTATAAAGCAAGCGATTATGGCTCATTGGGAGGGATGCTCATTGGTCTTGGGCTTGATTTGGCAAGAAGTAAGTGCGAAATTACTCCTGAGAAGCACGATAATTTTGTGAAAATATTAACTGCAAAAATTTTAAGTGGGAAATTAGGGTTTGATTCTAAGGTAATACATGTTGATTATGGTCCACCAGTTATACTTTGGGAATCATTGGATGAAGCAGGCATCATCAATGGTGCTTGTGGCGGATTGTTTCCTTTTAAAACTATAATGTTTATTAAAGAACGTGATGTATATCTTGGTGTTGATGGAGAAAATTTGTTCCATGATGAAACTGTTTATACTGAAAACAATGATAGCTACTTATGCAGCGCTTTAAAAAGCGTACTACAAAGCTCTGCTGATGAATTATAAGCAGCTGATCTGTAAAATTTATTACTTTAGCGTTGCGCCATGAAATCTAGGGTGTTAAGCTAAATGTCAGATTTTATTAGACAAAGTATTTGGTGAATTTTCCTAAGACATTAACTGGATTCCTTTGGTTCTTTATGAAGAAAAACTTCTGGGGGTTTTTCTTCATTCAACTTATGTGTTTTGGCTGGACGCTAGATCATACCTTAATGCCGCTAGTCTTTGGTAAAGTTGTTGGTCATATCGAGAGCTTTACAGGTGATAGGATGGAGATTTGGGGTGCGATTTCTACCGTTGTTTTGATGGGCGGTCTTCTCTGGCTTTCAATTGAAATAATGATGAGAATATCTGGAATATTGATGATGCGAATATTCCCACAGTTTGAAGCCAATGTTCGCCTCTCTCTCTTTGAATATGTAAATCAACAATCCCATTCGTTTTTTGCTGATAATTTCGCGGGAAGTGTAGCAAACAAAATCAATGATATGCCAAGAAGCGCGCAAGCGATGCTTGAGCTGATACTAACACTTTTTATTCCAATCATAGCTACTACGTTAATCACGACAGTTATGTTTACATATTTGCATCCACTATTCGGCGCAGTGATTTTTACTTGGATTATAATCCACATGGGAATCTGTATATATACTTCTAAAACTTGTCAGTTGTATTCAAATGTTCATGCAGAAAGTAGGAGTAGATTAGTTGGTAGGATAGTAGATAGCTTTACTAATAACGTCAGTGTTCGGATTTTTTCTAGAAGGAATTATGAATTTGAATTTGCCAAAAGATTTCAACAAGATGAAATAGTAAAACATAAAGCCGCCCTTTGGTATGTTGAAAAAATAAAGATTCTATTAGGCATTCTTTGTTTTTTATTTATTGGCGTAGGGATGACATATCTACAAATCTACTGCTATAAAAATGGCATTATTGATCTGGCAGATTTAGCATATACTTTCCAAGCTTCTTATCATGTAACAATTGTTGCATTCTGGGCTGGTCTTGAGTTGCCACGGTTATTTAGGGAGATAGGTGTTTGCAAGCAATCCCTAAGTCTCATTAATGCGCCAATTCAAATTATGGATAAGCCAGATTCATTACCAATAAAAATATCGCGTGGCGAAATAAAATTTGAGAATGTTACATTTAGATATGAGCATAATAATAACATATTCAATAACCAAAATATTATTATCCCACCTGGCCAGAAAGTTGGATTAGTTGGTTTTTCAGGGAGTGGCAAAACAACTTTTGTAAATTTGATATTGCGCTATTTTGATGTTGCTGGTGGAGCTATTTACATAGATGGACATAATATTACCGATATCACTCAAGACAGCCTGCGCGAGCAAATTGCTATGATTCCACAAGAGCCGAGTTTGTTTCATCGTTCCATTATGGAAAATATTAGGTATGGCGATATAACTGCAACAGATGCTCAGGTAATTGAAGCATCTAAAAAAGCGCATTGCCATGAATTCATAACAAAATTGAAAGATAAGTATAACACCCAAGTTGGGGAGAGGGGGCTTAAGCTTTCAGGAGGGCAAAGGCAGCGTATTGCAATAGCTCGTGCTATTTTGAAAAAAGCGCCGATTCTGATCATGGATGAAGCAACTTCAGCGTTGGATACTGTTACCGAAAAGTATATCCAAAAAAGTATCAAAGAGATGGCTAAAGATAGGACGACAATTATTATTGCGCATAGGTTGTCTACTCTTGCAGATATGAATAGGATTTTGGTATTTAAAGACGGTTATATAGTTGAAGATGGCAAACACGCTGAGCTTCTTCAACGCAATGGTCACTATGCTAAGCTATGGAGCCTACAAGTCGATGGCTTTATACCTGATTTATCTGAAGAGAAAGAGGAAGAGTTTTAGATATAGAAATTTATTTTAGCGGCATAAGTTTATCAATATTTGAAGAAGTGCTAATTGAGTTATCACCTAAATTGCGTGCTAAGAAATTTAATATTTTATTTATATAAAGATCAGAAGCCAGCTTCTGAGTGTTATTTACGGTTTGTAGTTTGCTGGATTCATCTTGAGGATGATATACTGAAAATTGAGGATGAGACGTGGTGATCCCATCCATATATCGCTTAGTCGAAACAATTAAAAAGCAATTAGATAGATATTCTATCAGCCATTACTACCAAATTCACTTTTTACCCAAGTGTTTGACCAGTAGTGATAGCCCAAAGCTAACTCTTCATTATTTGCGTTCATTGGAGTGCAATATTCTTTGCAATCTAGGTGATCAATTACCTTATCGCGTGGGTTAAAATTAGCTCCACCATTATGTTGATAGTGCATTGAGTAAATCGAACTAGGTTGAAGAACAGCATCGATATTGCCATCAACATTGCTATTTTCTAAATATGCTTTTGTGAAACCAAATGGTCCGGTTATATAAATTGTCTGGTCAAAATTAGAACAATCTTTAAGAAACTTAGGCGCTGTGTTTTGATCACTCCATTGCTTAATGTGCTCCATCATTTTCTTAATTATTGGATGGTTTGGTTTTGCTCCAATAATGGCATTACCAGTTTTAAATTTGTCAAATGGTTCAACACCAGTATAGAAATCAACTTGTTTATGAAGTTTATGTGGATCAGCCAATAAGTCATAGTCGGTATCAAAATATAGGCCGCCCAACTTATCAAGGATTTCATATCTCAGCATATCACTTGCTAAGCCAAATTTATTTGCACTCATTGCTGATGAGTATTCTCTTTCCAGCTGCAACGATCCAAGCTCAATTATTTCCTTAAATATGTAACCAACTTTCTCCAACTCTTTAACTGTATTTGGAATTATTTTTTTGTCATTTACCCAAAAAATATTTTTCCAATTAGCATTTCCAGACAGAACAGCTGCGCTTTTCTTAGCCCAAGCTAACATATGATCTGATAATTCCTTTGGGTTTGCAGGGTTAGTAAGCCATATATGATGTGTCATTAAAGGAATATCTTTTTGAGCGACAACACTCTTAGTTAAAGCATTGTGATTGCATTTAGCAATGGCTTCAGAAGTTATTTTACTAACATAGCTGCCTTGCAACAAAGAATCTCCTCCGTCGGGACAAGTGTGTAAATCTTGAAAAAACTTATGACTTTTTTCTCTTAGCTGCTGAACTATTTGTGTATGACAATTGAAAGCTTCTCGAGCTTTTACTTCTGCAGCTTGTTCTGCTTGATTGTAACAATTTAGAGCCTCATGAGCTTTTGCTTCTAGTTGAGCTTGCTTTGCAGCGGCAACCTTTTCAGCTTCCTGCCAGCTAGGGGTTGCCATTGTTTTTTTGAATACGCTTTTCATATATATACCTTTAGTTTCTACTAATTGAACCGAGAGCTAAGTATACGAAAGTATTGTTAAAGTAATATTAAGGTTGTAATAAGATTTTGTTAAATTTTATGATTTAACTGACTCATGGTCATGTTAAGCAAATATAGGTAAGGCTAAATTTTTATGAAAAAGAATAAGAATAGAATAGTAATGTGGCTGACCCTAATTTTTTTATCGTAACGAAGTAAAACTCTGAGCGTAAGACCATAGGAGTTTATATAAAGCATCGATCAACTTTTTTCAGTAGTTAAAGAAGTGCTAATTGAGTTATCACCTAAATTGCGTGCTAAGAAATTTAATATTTTATTTATATAAAGATCAGAAGCCAGCTTCTGAGTGTTATTTACGGTTTGTAGTTTGCTGGATTCATCCTTAGGATGATATACTGAAAATTGAGGATGAGACGTGGTGATCCCATCCATATATCGCTTCGTCGAAACAATTAAAAAGCAATTACATGGATATTCTTTAAGTAGCTTTTCTTGTAATTGAGAGAAATCACCGACATCAGAAAACACCTCTTGTTTAACACTGGGTTGTGTTTGTAGCTGCTTTTCTTTTGAAGGAACTTTAACTTGTATTAGATTTACATTTAGTGGTGATAAGTTGGCGTTATTAAGTAGATCATCTATGTTTTTTTGAAGTTCCGATAACTTCCCTTCACCAGAATCCACAATAACTATTCTAGGTGTCAGTAAAACTTTCATGCCAATTGATTTTGTTACAAATTCATTTTGAGGAATTGGTATTGGATGCTGTATTGAATTCATTAAGCTAGAACAAGCATCTCTCCTGGTTTTAAATGTAGACATGTACAATTCTTCACGCATATATCCTAGATATTCCAAGAGCACCATTATTTCATGGATTTTCTGCTTATCTTCTAATGCTTGGTATTCTACGCCAAAGATGGCAAAAGAAATTACATCAGGTATTGTGAATTTGGTCTCTACGCTTGCTCTTTTTCTCTCAAGTATTTTTTCTCGCATATCTGAAGAATTTTTTCTTTGTAATGCTTGTGATGGTGAGTCACTTAAAGAAGATGGATGAGTCAATTCCCCAGCGGCAAATGTAACGCTTTTAAAAGATGAGGGTCTAGAGCTGGTGGCAGACCCAGACATGACGCCCAAAGATTCTCTTCTTGTAGGTGGTGTTGGCGATGATCCTTCTGGCTTAGAAGGGTCACTAGTGTTTCTAGATCTTCTTGGTATAGGAATAGGCTGAGATGCATGAATGGAAGTTCTTGGAGTGCCGACAGGAGTGGAATCCTTAGACCCCTTAGAGTCCCTTCTACGAGGGTGAGAAGATGTGTCTGGAGGAGTGCCATGCGGACTGCTTAAACTTGACGATGCAGAGCTATGCGAACTTCTTCTGGAGGGTTGACCATCTCTAGGAGAAGCTAAGGGCGAGCTATTCTGGCCATTTCCTTGGGGAGCCGAACTTCTAAGAACGCCCGCCAATTGAGCGACAGGTGAATCAGCGCCTATGGTAGAAAATCTACTTTGCATAACCTACCTCATATATTGATATGCAATCACCTCAGCCTACAATATTATTTTGAACATACAAATGCTTTAATCTCTACCAGAGATTGATCGATCTATATAACTGCTTAGTGGATCAAGAAGTCGAGTTTTTATATTGTTTTGCATAAATACTTTAGATGGGTGAATATCTTCTATCTCTTCTCCGCAAAATAATTCTATTGTCTTGCCAAGAGGCTTTTTTTCTAACGTTACGTTGAGAGAGTGAAGTACGCCATAATCTGAAACAATTAAGATTGTGTTACATGTATCTCCGATCTTATCGGCTATCATCGATAGCACTAGTTCGTTTTTATCAGTGTATTTATATGCAATTTTCTCAACGCTATCAAATATGCTGGAATTAGTAGTACTAAATTCATTGATCAGATTGTGTATTAATCTTTCACATTCTTTTGATGAGTTGTGTAACACTACTGTTTTTGAGTGCGTTATGTCAGCTGTCTTGGAAAAGTTGGTAGTAGCTGAGATGATTGATGAGAGGTCAGTATTTTCTGTTATAAGAATTACGGCAAGGTCATAATGGGTTTGAGTTCGCGGAAATATTTTCAGCAAGCCTAAATTTTGTACCTCTTTAACTATATGAGATAATCTTCTTTCTATCCTATTGACCAATGTTCCCTCGTTTTGGAGTAAGTCCAAAATCTCTTTTAATTTTGAACGGGCTTCTGAGAGGCATGCAAATGCAATCTTTCTATGTTCTTTGTTTATTAAATGGAGAAAAAGATTGTTTAAAGCTGTGCAGGCTGTAGGAAGGGCTATGGAAAATGCTGCGTTAATTAAATCTCTATACAAATATCGAGTTGTCAGGGCAAGTTGGCTCGTGGGTTTATTGGCAAAAACCCAGTTTTGTTTTGTGCGATTTAGCATGAAAATCCTTTAAATGTATTGATTTAATAGGTTATTTAATAGTAATATGCTGCATTGTACTGCAAAAAAGTGTTTTTCGGAAGTCATTG
>JACCDG011741920.1_pt1 | contig 29833 bp, 45 predicted proteins | sample 7442471 | NCBI WGS metagenome assembly JACCDG01 (sample SAMN15323444, study PRJNA562643) | freshwater metagenome | isolation source: river surface water | place: USA:Blue River Watershed | collected 2017-08-17 | reverse complement strand
GTTCTCTAATCCTTGAAAGGCATTTGACATATCATAGGAATCTCCAAGTGGTATTACCCAAGTGGAGATCCTAAGATAGCTTTGTCTCTTTGTCAGTCTGTCGTAAGTTCGTCTAGCACAATTGCTGGAAGTAATGAAGGACTTTGTGTCTCTGCTTGTTTCAAGAGAGAATCCTTGTCCTGACTTTCCAATAACTGAGGGGACGATATGGGTTGCCCTTTGGTAGCACCAGGCGTTGAGGACGCGCCGAACACCCGGCTTGTTTTGGGCATAGAAGGACAAAGTGAAATACATTGATTTAGTTCCTCTCTGGAAGTGCATAGACGTACACATCTATACATAGCCAAAGCATACTCGTGCCAAGTCATGTTATATAACTTGGGGTACGGGTTGTAATCATGAGTCAGATAATATCGAAGTAAAATGATCTCCTCAGGATTATCATAAGAAATTAGATCCTCAGCAGCCTTTGGACCGTGTTTATATACACCCGGAACATGGTCACCCATGTCCCCCTGGACCCACTGTAATAACAATTTCTTTCTACCCTCTTCAGGAGTTACGGTAGTCCATTGTTTTTTCAGTGGGTGGTAATGCATTCCAGGGACTTGTAACATGTCCTTATCACAGGACACAATAACAGAGTCTGGGTTTTCATACATAAGAATAGACATCAAATCATCGGCTTCTGCCCCAATCTGGTATAACACCGGGAAGGGGAAGGAAGTACCAGAGTAAGCATTGTTACGAATATCTCGTAGTGACTTAGGGCCACCAAAGCCTTCTCTGTTGAGTTTGTAGTCAGGCCAGTACAATCTACGGAAGTTTCTCCAACGTGCATCAGAGAGCGTCCCAATGGGTTTAAAGCCCTTGGGAACCCACGTCCGCATCATGTTTCTTATAACCTCGGTAGTCTTGGCCAGGCCAAGTCGATCGACCTGCCATGCCACCCTAAACAGGAACATGTCCAGATCTAGGATTGCATACTTAGTGCTTTTCATTGGCTGGGTTACCTGAAGGCCCAGCCGCTTTATTCTTTAGATCAACAATCAGTTGGGATAAGTGCTCCGCTGTACTCTTTGCATCTTTCTCCCAGTTTTTATCATGCCACAAACAAACATATAGATCCAGCTCAAGAGAGCTCAGATCATCAATAGTTTGGTTGGGACCAGGATCAATGGGAATATGCTCAATGCAATCCGGGTCTTCATCGGAGTTACATTGGATTCTAGCCAATGCTTCCGATGGATCTGCCCGGAACTCTGCATTGTATTCTATGAGATTCTTCCAAGTATTAGGATATAGCCCGAAAGTAAGCAGATTTTGAGCCGGAGCAATCAAGAACTCGTTTAGATAGCGACAATCATCGACAATCACAATGAGTTTATTGCCATACTTTTCTTTGAGAGAACCAAGCTTTTCCTTGGCTGCCTTAACAAAATAATCAGGGTCCATGGCTCTGGCAGCAGTGCCGTAGTCAATGGCCGCTTGTCGATAAGCATCCATACCCTTGACTATTCCTTGTTTCTCTAAATCTTTCTTTATAGGATCAGCAAAGGAAATTAACACAGGATTAAACCCTGCATTTAACAACTCATTGGCCAAGAGTTTGGCCATGGTTGTCTTTCCAACGCGAGCCGGACCAGTCAGAAGGATAACTTCGGGATTATCAATCTCGGAGAAATCGTCTGAATCTAAGTGATCTAGTTCGACATATACATCAATTTCGTCCACTGAAGATCCTTAATGGGTTTCTGCCCAGTTAGGTCCAACGTCCGGTTCACAAGTAATCGGACATTTAAGGTTCAGTTCTTTAGTTGTTCTATCAGCGGCTTCCAGAGTAATCTTCTTCCATAACTCTTTTCTTTCATGAGTTACCGGAGGACCAGAGAACTGCACTTCGTCATGGACAAAGAGCAGTAACTTAATCTTAAAATCATACTCAAAAGCCACCTGGATTATGTGCTTTACCCACGTCTTTGCAACGATGGCACCAGCACTTTGTAACAATACATTGAGAGCAGCGTGCTCACTGCGGACCAACAGAGGTCTGGAATCCAAACCTCGGATATATCCTCTGGAACACACGGCAGAAGATAAGTCTTCCAATAGCTTTCTAAACCCAGTGCGATTGTCTTTAAAGGCATCGATATACTTCTTAGCTTTATTATAATCACACTTGAATAGTTCCATGATTCTACCAGGGCCAGCACCGTAGAGAATAGCAAAGCCACCAGTCTTGGAGAGCTCACGTGGTTGTGACTTTGAAGGAGCTTCCTTGGAAGTCTTTACAAAGCCGAAGGCCACGGCATTCTCAGAGTGGATATCTTTGGTCTTACAGATGTCAATGAAGACACCTTTATCATAAGGCTCAAGATAATGCCCAAGCATATAGAACTCTAGATTCTTTAAGTCAGCACCATACATACTCTGACCAGGATGTGGCAAGAACAACTTACGGAATCCCGCAGTGTGTCCTTCTTTATCCTTGGTTACTTGACCAAGATTTGGATCGCTGTGTGAGCATCTCCAAGTTACTGTACCGCTGGAATTACATTTGTGATGTATCGCGGGAAAGGGCTTGGAGGTATTACTAGCACGTAAGATCCAATCTGATAAGAAACCACAGTCTTTTTGAAGTTTAAAATACTTCTCAAGTATTCTGGCTTCAGGATAACTCATCTTTTCCAAGATAGTCTCATCGATTACAGCCTTGCCGGTGGGGGTTAACTCCTCGGGCTTCCAGCCGTATTTATCTGTGAATCTCTTGGCAATCATGTCTCTGGACCCAGGATTGAATACTTCAACATAGGGTTTCAGAGTCTTTCCTGTTTTCTCTGAAATACGTTGGTGTACAATGGGAGGGAATACTGCTTGTAGCTCTGCATCCATTACACTCATCTGTAGAGTCTTTTCATGCATCAAGTCTTGGGCTTTGGTTAGATCAAAGCCAACACCGTCTTGTCCCATTCTGTATAGATAGAATGCAGCTCTAACCTCTAGATCCATTATCTTAAAGATATCGGTCTTAGGTATAAGCTCTTCTAGCATAAAGAAAGAAGTAGCTGGAGTATTACTGTAGATCTTTTTAAGACATTCTACCAAGGCGTTAACGTCTTGGAGACAGTACTGCTCCATCTCGGGGGTTAGTTTATCCCAACCCCCGGTGTATTCCGACTTAGGACAATGCGGAGCTAATTCTTCTGCTAACGTCTTTAGACTAACGGATTGCTCAGGATTTCTCTTTAGTAGAGTTGCTAGTATCTTTGTATCAAAGAGATAATATCCCTTAGATAAATCACTAAATCCCAACATTGGAAAATCAAAGGCCGCACCGTTATGGGCTATATAAATAGCACACTTTCCCTTAGCAGGTTTTAATTGCTCAGCAATCTTATGGGCTTCTCTGGAAGATAAATCTAAAGAGAATACTTCATCGTTATGCCAAACACCAACACAGTGAACTGTGTCAGCTTCTTTGACATATTTATTGGGCTTTTCAATGTAAGGGGTCGGAAGACCATTGGTTTCAATGTCAATGACAAAGATATCAAATAGGTTCTCCGGATCCCCTGGATTGAATAAAGCATCTATAATATCAGAATGCGTTGGAACAGTACATTCATTATGAAATAAAGCATCAGACAAATGTAAGTAATTCCCAACATTACATGCTGTAACTGGAATAGACATTAAAAGTTACTTCCCGGAGGCTCTAGCTTCAGGTTACCCTTTTCATCCACGCCCCACTTTCTTTCAATGAAAGACATCTTGTCCTTTTCAAAGGTAAGAGCAGTACACATACCGCAGTCACCAGAGAAACGATTCTTGAGTACTTTCAAGAAAGTAGTATTGGCCATGTCAGGATCCAGAGCCTGCCTGTTTCTTACCATGGCTACGATCGTATCAGGGACGGTAATCAAGTTACCGCTACCCTTGAGATCCTGGAGGACAATATCATCGCCCTCCTCGTAAGCCTTGGTATCTTTCTTGAGCTGACAAATAACATCAATATGAACACCGGTTCTTGTCACCAAGGACCGCATGTTTTGCAGAAGATTGTCAATGGCAGCTCGTTCTTGTATATCCTTTGATCCCGCCTCTGCTGTAGCGAGAACGTTGATATGATCGATTATGATTACATCGAGCTTTAAAGCAATAGCCATATAGTGCAATAGAGTCTGAAGTCTGTCAAAGGCTTTCTCACCTTGGGAATCATAGATTTTAACATGTTCCCAGGATTCTACCTCAGCCTTAACTTTCTCAATCTCTTCATTAGTATAGGGCAATTTTTCAATTAACTCTAGTGCTTTTAGAGCCTTCATGATTCTAATTGGATGCCCCAGTAACATAGACATAAGATCTAACTTGGTGTCCTTTGGGGACTCTTCCAACATAATCATTCCGACTCTTCTACCGGATTTACCATGGTCTACCGTTAGATTTCTAAGAATAGTGGACTTACCAGATCCTGAACCGGAGGTCCATAAGACAATCTCGCCTCGGCGAGCACCAGTTAGTTTCTTTGTAAGTGAGTTCCACGGATACTTCCAAATGCTGCTTGGATCAACATCAGAGGCGATGTCATCATCGATCTCTTTGATATCCAAGATCTCGTCCGGAGTATATACGGTTGCGTTATTAAGCGCCACCAGTAACTCCGGGACTCGATTTGCTTTTAGCATCTCGTTGGCATCATGTAACGGTAACTCAGCTATCTTAGCCTTTCCAGCGGGCAGTAACATGGCACATGACTTGGCAGCTTCTCTGCCGGGAGCATCCTTATCAAAACAGAATACCACTTCGTTATAACCAAGTAAGAAGTCTAAGTTCTCTCGGATATAATTTACGGCAGTTCCTGCACCTGACGGTACAGACACAACCGGCATTCGGTTCTGTAAGGCTTGGGCAATAGTCATGCAGTCTAACTCGCCCTCAGTTACTATGATTCTCTGTCCCTTGTTATTCCACAGATGTTGACCAAAGAGCATGATATCCTCTTTGGCATTCTTCCAAACGAATCCCTTGGGATCCACGAATCTTACATGTGTGGAAACATCTGGACCTTCCGATCTAGAGTGATAGTAAGCATAATGCTTAGTGGGGACATAAGGATCATCCACAAAGTAAGAGTATTTCTCTAGGGTAGCAGGCTGGATTCCTCTTATAGGAACCACGGCTTTTACCTTAGTAATATCTGGTTTGTTAGATCCTTTACTGGTAAAACCACAGGCGAAGCAATAATCACCGCCATCGCTGTAAGTTACCAAGTTATCTCCGGTAGTATCAGCACCGTTGGCTCTACAGCCCGGACAGGGAGTTTTACTCACTACTGTTGCCATTGGTTTCCTCGGGAGTTACAATGGAAGTAACAGGCATGTTAGCAAACTTCTGACTCTCAGTTCTTAAACTGGGGTTTCCGGCGATGAGAGCTCCGACTTGGGCTCTTGTAAGGGCAATGGTGTTTCTGGTTGAGTTTCCGTAGAAGTCGAAGAGTTTGGTTTCAATCTCTCCAGCTGCGTATTGTTTGGAGCTTCTAGCCATGTAGTATCCTTCACTTTCTTTAAATAATCTGTACTGTCGGTGAAACCGTGGATCTTCTCGTAGATATCACGGTAATAATTTCCGGTCATTTTGCGGACTTTTTCGATTTGGTCTTCTTTTTCGGTGATTTCTTTGCAGGCTTCTTGGGAGAAACCGGCTTTCTCCAAGACTTCTTGTAGGGTGGGTCTTCTTGATTCCATGTAAGCTTCCAATCTATAGCCCCTTGAGAGTTATTGGATTTATCTTTAAATACACATACCTGTTTTATTTGCATGTCATCACGGATAAGTTTTGCATATACCATAGCATCAAATAATGCTTTTTGAAGATTATCTATGTCGTAATCTTTGGTATAATAAAAACTAACATCTATTTTACATTCAGATTCAATTGGAAAAATATCATCACCATATTTATCCATCTCTATTTCAATCTGCTTTGTATACTCTTCGAGCATTTGTTTGTACCACGTTTCGTTGTATATTAAAGCAAATCGCTTCCCTTTGGGAACCCTCGCTCTGGGGCGAGGGGTTCCCTTGGGATCCACTGTTAGATAACCTTGTACTGCGGAATTCAAAACGCGCTGGTGCCCGAGTCAACCTGAGTCGTGGTTCTGTCAGGTTGTTCGTGGACTTCAACATGCTTGAGATATAGCGCAACCTTGTTATTCGTAGTAAGCACACCGGGCGATACAGTGATCGTAACGGTGTCACCTCTACGGACAGGCTGGGGATTTGCAACGGTATCATCATAACCAATCGAACCGAACTTCTGGATATTATCCTTAGTGTACTTGTACGACTTGGCAGTCAATACATTGGTTCCATCGGTCTTGGTCTTGATACCATGGACTCCCTTGTTATTGCCGATCTCCTTACACATGGAAGCTAACTCAGCCTCCATCTCGGGGGAAACAACCATAGTAATCTGATGGTTGGGCTTGGGAGTCATGGTGGGACCCGGATCGGGCTTGTCAAGGACAGCCCAGTTAACCTTACCGGTTAGCTTGATATCTCTCTTCAGGGGAAACTTTACAAAACTAGTATTAGCCATATTCTTTACTTTTCCTTTCAAATTAGTCGAGATCAGTCGTCTCAAACTCAGCTGCCTTGCAGCATTCTTTCTGTTCACAGGCCTTGAGGACACCTTCACTTAGCGTCTTACGCTCATGAGCCTTAGTCATAATCATTAATACCGTGGTGATATCATTCTCTAAGTTGAAATCTCTTTCTAACTTATGGAAGTCCATCATCTTCTCTAGAGCCAGTGCAGCGCAATCACGCGAGCACCCAGTTAAGTCAAAGCAATCAAGAATATAATTGCCTTGGCCCTTCGAAGTAGAAACCAGTACTTTACCATTTTCTAACATGATAAAACCAGCGGATACTTGATAGCCTAACTTGCTATCTTCCTTACCCTTAAAATCAAACGAAGCAGTGTTCATAATTTAAATTTCCTTTGTTATAAAATAGGTTGTTTTCGGATCTTATGGTAGCCCGGCAGTGGGATTATTATAATCTCATTGGGATTACATTGGCTTCAAAGCCATCAATAACCACACCCAGGGATACAATGGGTTTACGGATTTCATTCTTCTTGTCATATTCCATAGCTTTGTGGGTGTGATCTACCAAACTACCGACGTTCATACCAAAGATTAATTGGTTTGGACCGGCAGCGTAGTTTACACCGGCAATACTATGGTAATGGCCCATTACTACGCTCTGCATTCGGGCCTTAGCTGCAGAGAGTGCGGGGCAGATATTACCACCGCCAGAGCCATCGCCGTGGACATAATACACATTGTCGATTACAATGGAGTTTACCCATTGCCAACCCGGTGTATTATATAACTCGTGGAATTCTTTGAATCTTTCATCTACCACGTTCTTCTCAGCGGCGAGTCTTTGGGCTCTGAGATCGTGATTACCAAGAATCACGGTGGCCGAGGGAAATGCTTTATACCATTTAGCAATTTCATTGCGTTGTTCTTGTAGTTCTTTCTTGGGATCTGTGCTATAAGACACGTTCTTTGGGTGATTGCTGACTGTGTGATTATCACAGATATCCCCAAGGAATACGACTTTATTACACTTACGTTCTTTATACACTTCCTTGGCAAAGGCCAGGGCTTGTGGATGACATGCAGGAATATGCAAGTCAGATATTGCTAACACTCTGGATTTCTTCATTTATTTCCTTATACGTATAGCTTTAGTTTGATTGGTTTCTTAACACCCTCATTGAGGTGTATTTCAGTTTCCTTGAGCATCTCTTTAAATGTATTGAGTAATACTTTAGAAGAAAACTGTACGGAAACAGTAACTGGCCAAGAGTTTTCTGTAACATCTTTTGTCTTTAGTTGTATGAATTTTAATATATCCTCCATGGATGCTTCTGAATCGCAGTATACATTCATTTAGGCTCCAAGATTAACAATTCCTTGATTACTGCACAGGGTATCTTAGTCATTGCTGAACACTCTTCTGTGCCAAGTGTCTCAGCAACTACAATGTAATCAGGGCGGGCATCATATACCAAGAATCCGGTAGTATGGAAATCCACCGGAGGCTGCAATGCCCATTCTTCTAATTCCTCTGGATTGCACCACCCAGGGCCGCCATTGGTTTCAATGTCAGCCCAATGCACGTACACAATCTCACATGGAGGGGTTTTATTTGCTGTGAAGTACCATTGGGTCATTTACTTACTTTCTTCTAGCTGTGATTCAAGCATTTTTATTTTAAGCTCTTGTACATGCAATGCTTTAGCTAAAACATAGGCTGCCTCGGAAGGACTTAGAGCATCTCTATAGTAAGAATCTGGTTTAGGACGGAGCTCGTTTTCTTCTTTTTGAGCTAATAATTTAGTATTAAGGTTGTCTATATCTTGTTTTAAAGATTTAGTATACTGTTCCCAACACACACCGCAGTTTTTCTTTGTGGGTCCTGTATATTTATATCCGTTACAAGTACATTTAGTTTTCATTGTAAATACTTCCTTTGTTCCACTAGTTTCTTAACATGGTAAATAGCTATCTCGTCTACAGTAGCTTTTCTTATTGGTTTCTTGTCATCCCAATCAATATCTCCGTTATGAGGACTTTCCCAACCACCAATAATGTCCCCATTATCATTGATTTTTCGTAATCCGCAGATATCCGGAGCTAATTGATCTAATACGTGTATAGCTATTTCTTTAATAACGTATTTATCTAGGGTAACTTTCATGTGTTGCGTTGCATATACTTGCATTATTAATCTCCGCAAAACTCTTTAACATACAGACGATCTGCTATATATTTAAGCTCTTGTGTTTTTTGAATAATTTGAGCTACAATATCAGGATCTCCTTTAAGTTGTTTTACTCTATTTTCCAGTTTGATAATTTCTCGTTTTAACTCTACTGAATCCATTGTCTATCCTTAGCAAAATAAGTAATCACTTTGTAACACACCCTTAATGTCCAAGGTTCCTTGGGCAGGAGGTAGTGTTTTATTAGAATGTCTGAATTGATTGTACACATGCATGAGTAAGTCTTGGTTATGGAGATTATAGAACTCTTGCTTTGTAATCTCACGCATATCATCTATATAAGGCCCATAAGTCCCAAAGGAATCATGAATGAAGGAGAACCCGTCGATACCTTGGGCTACCATGGAATTAATAGTCATGACAGCATGGCAAGAATCATAATCATGGATGAGATTAGGAGCAGCCGGGGTTGCTCCACCATGGGGATCTTGGGTGTCCGTGGGATCCTCAAAGTACATCTTATGGTAGTTATGATTGCCATTCCATACCCCAACTCTGGAACAGTTTAGGACCATCTTGGGATAATCACATACCATCTTGAAACCCAATGGATTTACATAGACCCAAGGCTCGTTAAACTCTTTGATATGTTTAGACACTTCGTCTATAAGCCATTTCTTACCCACATTGGCTTGGTTCAGGTAACTATTCATGGAGTCCCAGACGAGTTTACCCAATCTCTTGGATAATCTCTTCTTTAACTCCGGATTAGTTACCCAATCCATTGCCCCGTCGTTATAAGTATATCTAAGGACGCTATGCATGGTTATTCCGTAACCATAACACATAAACGGTCTCTTAGTAACATCTCTGGAAACTGCGGATTTATAATGATCTTGAAGTATTTCATCAAGTTCATCTACCGCAGGAGTGCCGTGGAGTTTCTTATGAACCTCAGATGCCCCCTCGGCATACACATCTTGAGGTTTGGAGCAGGGAGTAAGATTAACTGACTTCCCTAACTCCGGTAGTCTTAATAAGGCAGCCCAGTGTTGGAGACCATTGTTGGATCCGTCCATTTGTATCGACAACTGGGTCATACCGTCGGTTCTGAAGAGCTCTCTGGTAGCTGCAAGTCTTTCCCATGATTTGTTTTTCTTTGGTTTACCATAGGACCATTCCTTGAATACCAAGGGATCCCTGGCTACTCGTTCAAGCATATCATAATTATTATCTACCCATTTAACTCTGTCATCTAGATTAATCTTATCTTGATCCCACAGGTTAGCCACATGCACCTTAAGCCAGTATAAGCCCCGTGGGGTTTGCTTGATCGGCTTGGCAAATCTGATCAAGGAACGATCCACGGCAGATCCCTGGGGCGTTAATAGCTCGCAGGCAGTGTATAGTCTACCACGGAAATCTGGGAACCAGGCATGGAAGAAGGTTTTATTTAAAACTTCCTTGGCAAAGCGCAATCGAGTTTCCATACGGAGTCTCTCGGAATTGGCTTGGGCCCAGGCATTCCATACTTGTTCTTTTCTTTTAATCCATGAAGATTGCTCTTCCTTGGTGCCTTGCTCAGGATATGGCTCAATATCAATAGCCCACATTTCTTTGGTAGGTAATCCACCAAGTTGGGTACCATTGTTATAAACAATACTCATGAGCTGGTATATATCAGGATCTATTTCCCACTCTTGGTTTTGCAATGTATTAATTGCATTAACGTAGGGCTGGGAAATACAAGAGCCATTTCTAATGGGCTTTCTAAAGGGCTGAAAATAATATCCACCGGGTTCCTTGATAGACCATGGAGCCGGAGGAGCTATCATGGGTTTATATCTGATGTAGTTAATATCAGACGTATCAATTATATCTTTGATCTTCTCAGACAGATTCCAATTGAAAGTAATCTCTTTCTGTTTTCTTTCCTTGGATTTCTGGGTAACATGCGAAGAGAATAACCCAGACAGCATGGCAATCTCGATGTATGCTTGGGCACACTGTCGGGAGACCTTGGTAGACATTGGGAAGGCTTTGTTAGCCTTGTTAGCAAAGGCTTTACATCGCTTTACAGACCACTTCTTAAAGAATCTGGTTTGTTTCTTCCATTCGTCCTTGTTAGTACCTTTGGCGATTCTATATGCCGCTATTTGATTTAACTCTTTGGCTACCACGGATGCCCAGGTAGCCGGTCTGACTGATCTACGATTACCCTTTCTGGAGAACAGTAAGTCTAAAAAGGAAGTAATCAAGGTAGCATTAATAGCCGCTGGGCCCAGCAATAACAGTATGGCTGCCCATGTAGGCAAGGATTTCCTGGCTTTGGTGGCGTAGGAGTTCATTGTCACTTCCAGAACAGACTCCAGAAGCAGGTACAGCTGACTGGTTTCCTTCAGTAGAGATCCCGCCATCGGTGATTCCCCCGCTAGGTTGTTCAGTTCCTCCATTTGTCTCACTATCGCTGCTTCGTAGTCCTTCTCTTCGGAAGCACTCTGCAAGCTTCTCAGCCTGTTTTGCTCCTCCGAGGATAGCTTGTAAAACATCAGGTAATTCCTTGGTTGGGACATTAGATAGTAGATTGTTTACTACTTTATTGAATTCAATTAGTTTATTTGCAATACCATTTTCATAGGTATTGGCATGGGCTGTATAGGGAGCAATGGAATTGCTATATTTATTTAGCTCATTATTCAAGTTGTATACAAGAGCAGTTATTCCATAACTACTGGTGGTTTCATTGGTAATTCTCATGATTTCTCTTTCAGAAGATACCATACCACCCCAAGTGAGATTGATGATTACAGTGTTAATCCCACGGATAACTTTGTCTTTAGCAGTGACATACAGAGATCCCCACGCGGCTTTCTTGGGTAACTTGGAAAGCACAATGGGTAACAAAGACGTGGTAGTCTCATCTTTATAATTATCCGATGAATATCCACAGTTAAGCATGTAGTTTACTTCAATAACATTCTTATCGAAAAACAAAGCATTTGCCACGGTTTGCTGTATCAGGTTTACAATGAGCGGCTTGTGATAACTACGGTAGTATGAGTTAATAAGAGTCTGTTGCAGGTTTCTTACATATAGTAATGTACCTTGGGATAAATTGTAAGTACTGTGTAATTGCCCATAGGTCATTGTTTTAAGGTCTGTTAATAAACCTTGGATGGAACTAGGCAAGGGAAGTATTTCGGGTCTTTTGTTTGTCTCAATAAAAGTTCTACCCATGGCAACTAAGATACTATCCAAAGTATGGATATAGATCTTTTCTTGCATGATATTATCAAAGTCGGTTTCCAGGGAATTTTTATTGATAAAGTTTTGAGCCATCTTAGCGAAATCTAACTCAGTAATTACTAAATCGTAGGGTTGAGTTATTTTTTGTACTGCTTGTAATCCCCAGCAGAAACCATTGAGATGCCCATGGTCACTCAGGGAGGTTAGGAAAGTTTCATTGGTGGTTCTGTGCTTTAAATTTACGTTCATTGTGTTCCTTTTTCATTGTAGCGTAGGGCTGGTGAAAAAACACGGTGTTATCCGTGTTGGTTAAGCCTACAGTGGTGGTTTTATCCAGCATGTAGGGTCGGTTGTTGTGTAGTAACGGTGTCCTGGTTTCCACCCGGGTTTAACCCTAGGTCTGACCATTGATTGTCCCAGGTTGCCCTGGTGAATCTCCTTAGATAATTCTTGACTTTCTTATGCAAAGAATAAAACAAGTTAGCTTGGTTTTCAAGGTCAAGCTTGTGGGTTTGCAACTCCCAGCAATATAACGTCTACATCTTACTGCTAAGGTAGAACCTAATAAGAATAGAGCTTGTTATACTACTTAATTATATTCTCTTTGTATTGCAAGGCCCGTGATCCTATGTGACTCGTCTAGCCGTTCTGATTAGAATCAGAGTATAAAACAAAAGTCACTCCCTTGTTTCCACCAAGGGTACAACAACTCTGTTGGTTTGTTAAATATAAAATCTACCGTTACATTGGTAGACTCTAATAGGATTCCAACAATAACCTAAGATAGGCGAAAAGTGGTCTCTTAGGCATTCTACTTTGTTTCCCGGTGCGTGTTCTAGATTTAGAAAGTTTTCTGTTGCTTTGATCTTATACTGTCCATCTACAAAAATTGCTTTTCTGTTGAAAACGTTTTGATCAAAGAGCTTTAACGGGCGTTTTAATCCGTGTTTATTTCTAACTAGATTTATGAAATTTTCTAAGTCCGTTACTCTTTTATTACTTGCGTCTTCTATGGAGTAGCGTGCTATTCTGTTTCTTCCTTCGTAAGAATTTCGTATGCTTTGGGTTAGTTCTTGTTTATTGTCCCATGCCCAGTTGCTATGAGTATACGGGGTGAGGACATTACAACAACTCCACCAGTTTTCAATTTTTTCTTTAGACAGGTTGCTCTTAAGATTTAATGCCCAGTTAATTTCTGGTGTATCTTTATTTTGCATTAGGTCTTTAAGAAACTGTGTAGAGTTATACAGTTTAGTGATTTTTTCTTCCATTGGTGTTTGTTTTAAACACCTGTCTTCTAAACACACCATGTCATATAACGCAAGAGGTCCCGCACTGCGTTCTCTAATGTAAACATACAGTTTCTTTTCATTGTTTATTGACTGTTCGTCTACAAACGGAACCGTTATTAAGTACACATTACCATGTAAATCCCACATGGTTTTCTTATGTAAGCTTACTGTGAAAAGGCTATGGTTAAACTTTGGTTCTAGCTTTATATGCAAAGTGTGGTGATTGTCAATAACACCGCTGTATTGTGTAACGGCTAACTTGTCTATAAACTCTTGGGCATACTCTGGGATATTTTTAGTATCCAAGTCTCTTACTAAGATTTTTTTTCTACCTTTTCTTGGGTAAGCTAGAATTTCTTCTGGATACAAAGCAAAGGCAGTTAAAAGTTTTATCATGTTTGTTTGACTGAACTTGCTTTCTGGTTTACCTAGTAAAATACTGTATATATTATTTATTGTATTGGTTGTTTTTTTATACTTATCATGTAAATACAGAGCTGTAGAAGTTTGATATTGTCTAGGATATCGGAAAGTTGTCCCGTTTATGTTATGGTTGCCCCAAGGGATTCTAGCTTCAAAGTCTGAGTAGACTGTTCTGTGTTTTATGGCTTTGTTTACTAATTGGGTAGTCAGGCGTACCTTGGGTAGCTTCGGCAACTTTAAGTTTTTGGATGTTAAACGTAGATACACCTGAGTTCCTTTCTTCTTTAGGGATCAACCCATGCCGGTTCGTCTTGCTTACGCTTTACTCGCCATGCAATAACTTCTTGGCCTTCCAAGATCCAATCCGGGAAGCCCATGGTCTTTACATCGTCACCTTCGTTTTCTACCACTTTGATTAACATTAGAGCCGCGTGGTAATACGTATCTCCCGGGGTTAACATTGCCTCACGGCCTTGGCCCAGGAAATAATTCTCTTCGCCGTTCTCTTCTTTAATCAAGATCTCAATGGTATAGCCCTCGGGGTTATCCACGGTAGGGCCAACGGGCCACTTGACATCTTCGTATTTGGTCCACTCATGGGGAAGGGGTCCGAATTTGCTAGGGGTTTCCTCGGCAGTGACTTCGGTATTTTCTACGGCAGGGTTGGTTGTATTGTTCATTGATTATATCCAAATCTTAGGTAAGAAACCTGACACCAGGTTCTTTGCATTTAGCTCTTTCTTTGTTCTTTGCTTTGGTATATCTCTATACCAACTTAACTCGACGTGTAAATCTTTGTGGTTTTTTAGCTTCTTTTTGAATTTCTTAGGACTCGTTGGGTTGTTTTTTTGTCCAAGTTTGTAAACAAGAGGCGCTTCATGGAAATACGGCTTTAGGGTTTTATAGGAATATGTATATTTATTTTTTATATCTGGGTGAGCGTATAATCTTAGGTTAGATTGTAGGCCCCATATTAAGAAAGTTGGCGTTTCTTTTGTTTTTTTCTTAGTACCTTTTATAAATACATTCGTACCATAACCAGCTTCAATTAGAACATGATCGTCTTTATTTTTGTTTTCTATTGTTTCCATTAGGCTTGTGTTTATAGTCCCAAAATAATAATCTTCTGGATTAGCCCCATCTTCGAGGTCCAATGCGTCTTCTATTGCACTTTGCCAACTGTTTGGATCACATTCTATTTTTACACTAACTACTTCCAGAAACTCATTGTTAAAACCATTGGTATTTATCCAGGTTTTTTCTTTGGAAGTTAACTTACTTTTTTTGAGCGGTAGCTTATCTACAATAGCTGCCGTTGAAAGCGGCCTGGGTTTATTTGACCATCGTAAATTCTTATATCTTAACATGCCGTGGTATTTTATTGGGAGTTTTATGTATTGATTGTTTAACTTTATTTAAGTTTACTCTGTTTCTACCTGGGTGATACACAGTATCTATGATTAGAAACGCAAATAAAATTCCTGTGACTATCACGGCAGTTACTATTGTATTCATACGAGTATTAAGTTGTCTAAGTATTTTCTATTAAGATGTGCATTCCATTGCCGGTGAACTGCAAGTTTTTGAGTAAACATTGCAAAGGTCAACGGGTTAAACCGTGAGATTGACATGAGTGCCGCATAGGCGATTGTCTGGATCTCCGGTTGGGCGTGGCTGTCGGTTCTGAGCTTTAGCAAGTGCATCAGGTTATGCAGGTCTTGCTTCCAAATTATCTCTGTGTAGACTGCCATCGGTAGAACAAATCTTGCTTGTTCTCTCGCAGTCCCCAGGTCAATAAGCGCTTTATAGGCCCGTGCCGATGTTTCAACGGACTTCTCAAGGATTTCTTTTGCGGCTGCTGCTGCGGCTGCATCGAGGTGTCCATGGGAACATTGCAGTTTGGTTTCTGATTGTTGTCTGACGAATTTTGGAACAAAGAAGTTCTCCTTGGAGGAATTAATCTCCTCAAATCTGGCAGAGAGTTCGTTGGGTGACGCCATTCTGTGTCTCATCCACTGTCTTGCAATGGCTACTGGCATCTTTAATTCTAGGGTATAATCCACGTGTTCAAACGGGGAAGTATGCCCATGAATAAACATGTACTTTAGAGTCCTTACATTGCGTTCCAGAGTCTGAGTTTCTCTAACTTTGGTACTTCTTCTGGCAGCATCAATGGCATCTTTGTCTAGCTTTAGATATTGATCACTGCCCATTAACATTCTGCACAAAGGTACTGCCACGTATCCTGAGTTACCGTCGAAGATATTAGTCAACGTCGGTGAGTTTAAATATATATCTTGAACTAAGTTTACCCAGGCTTTGTGATCATCCCATGGAATAAACTTGGTAGGATCCAGGGACTCCCATATATGATGGGAATTGCCCTTTAGTATCTCTTCTTCAATCTTTAGAGGATCTTTATGAAACTCGTTTATTAGTCTTTGACTTACGTGCATATTCCTCCCTCCATTGAACTACCAGGGGAGGCAAAGGTAGCCCATTGCTTTGAGGCAGTGGTTCTCTTAAATCCCGTTTATTGTTTAGCGCTTCTTGTTGAAACGCATTGAGAGGGCCCTTGGGATTCCAGGGGCCCTCTGGTTGAATAATACCGCTCTTGATTAGGGCGGCTCTATCAGTTGTATCAATCATCATAACCTTCTTCCAGATGCTTATCCAAGCATTTCATGAATTGTGGGATAAGGTCGTCTGGATTAGAAACTACTGCGGTTAGAATCTCGTCTGCCGGAAGCTGTAAGTGTCTTACAAGCTCATTGGCATAAGCTTGGGCACAAGACTGGCTAGTGCCGATACCAAGCGGAATGAATCTGAAGTCTCTATTCTTGGGGAACTCTTTGAGCCACCATCGGATAGAGTTATCCAATGCTTGGTTATAAGAACACCAGCCACCGTCAGTACCCATGAATAGAATCTGGCGGTCGGTGGTAGCCTTGGTAACTCTCTTGACTAGCTCATGCATGGTCTCCCAGCCGCTGGTTCCACCCAGGTCAGGGATGTCTTTAACATGTAATCCATAGAACTTATTACCACAGGTCGGGGTTGCTTCCTCGGGTTCTTTGAAGACCATGAAGGAGCTACCGAAACCGTACATACCACACTTAATACCAGAGCGTTCCAGAGCAACTCCTAGAGTCTGCATAGCGTTTACTACGAGCTCTTTGGGAGCTCCGCTCATGCTACCCGAGAGATCTACACAGAAGTATACTGTGCAGTTCTCTGCTCGTTTGGTCCAGGGCTTTTGGAAGATTCTGAAGTTGTGTTGAGTTTTGTATCTCAGCAATGCCTTGGGATTAATCTGAGGGCCAGCCAGGAGATTGAGTTTCTTACCACTTTGGTTATTACCAAAGAACTTACGGTAGCACAGCGGAATTAACTTGGCTGCACCAGTGTTTCTCTTGGCAACCGTGCCAGGATCTGTATTAGCTGCGGTAGTGAAACGGGTTACATGGAAGGACTTGGGATCATAAGTACAGCCTGCTTCGGCTTTCTTTTCCATGCCTTCCTTGTCACCATCGCTGGCGCTACAGGGTTGGCCCTTGCCGTCGCCCTCGCCAATGACACCCTCGGGCTTGCTGCACTTCATTTCATCTTGGCATTTCTTGTTATTTTGCAATAACTCGTACAGCTCTTCTTCGATTCTATCTACATTCTTATTGAGAGTCTGTTCCTTAACTAGTTCTTTTCCTAATTCAGCAACATCATAGAGTAGTGCTAAGTCTTCCTTGGTAACATTCTTGAAGACCTTGGCCAGTTGGCTGGATTCCACTCTACGCTCAATAACGAGTCTTACTTTTTTAAGCAGGGTATTGCAATACTCTGCAGCTTCCTTGGCAGGATACACGTCATCCAGACGCTTACGTAACTCGGCTGAGCCGGGGTAGGTATCAATCATAAGATTGTTACCCACGCGGTCTCTTACGGTTTTCTTAGCAAAGAGTTCCATCTTTGCATCTTCATCGCCCTTCTTAGCCTTAGAGGCCAGGGCATAATATGATTCCCGTAGGCTCGTCCCGAGTTGGTAAATACCTGCAATACGATCGATTTCTCTCAGGTAGTACAGGGTAGCAATGTCTGACACAATCTGAGAAGGTTCAGGCAATACCACTGTCTCACCAAAACTAGGAGCCGGGTCCATCTTGAAGGTTACACCGGTGGCTTCCCGATCGAAAGTTACTTTTGCCTTGCTTTGAAGACAAGCAGCAGCCCTTTCGATGGTCTCTGCGCTTGTCCATCCTTCTTCATTGTTACTCATTGTCTACCCTTCTTAGAACGTGATGATACCGTGCTTGGTTGCAGCGGTAGCATAAATAGTGTTATCCGACACCGTGAAGCCATTGAGGATAGCACCCAGTGCCATTTGCGGAGTGAAGCCGATTTGACGGAGTTCTCCGTAAGCCTCGGTTTCACGGATGGTCAGCACCTGGTCGGGAGCTCCCGAGGCAGCCATGTTATTGGCCGACTGTTCCACTGCCTGGCGCGTGGCAGACACCATGTTTACCCAAGCTTGGGCATCGGCATCAGACACGCCATAGTTTTCCTTAAGCAGACGCTTCTCGACTTCCTTATCCATGTAACTCACTCGGATAACGATGGGGAGACGCGACAAGAAGGCATGGTCAGAGATCTTGGCTGCACCGTGCTTGCGGTTCAGGTTACCATGGCCTTCCGTGTTGGCCGTGAAAGCCATCTTAATGGCCGAGGTAAGCTCCATGACCTCACCGTTCTGGAGCGTGATACGACGTTCAGCCAGGAACTGGTGTAGCTTGGACTGAATGGAAGCAGGCAAGTGGTCAACCTCATCAAAGATAATCATACCCTCGCCCTTACGGACGATACGAGTTAGCTGACCATCAACCCACTCAATGCCACCATTGGCAATCGGCTTGAACATACCGAAGATCTGCTCATCAGAGAGAGCCTCGGAGCAGGGGATGAGCTCACAATCCAAGCCAAGCTTATCGGCCAGCCAACGCAGGGCAATCGACTTGCCGCAGCCCGGGGGACCCACGAGGCGCACAGGGGTTTGTGCATCTACCAGGATACGAGCTACCGCGGTGATACCCATCGGGTTAGCACCCGAGGTGCCCTTGTTGAGATTCAGCGGGACTGCTCCCTTGAAACCCTCGGGCTTGAAGCCAGCGATCTTGGGATCGTTGCTTCCCTTTTCCTTACCCAGTTTGTAGAATACAACATCCTTGCCGGTAACACCGTCAGGGATAGTGATCTCTTCGCCAGTACCCTTGTTTTGAGCATCGCCAAGCTCTACGCCCTTGAACTTAGCAGCAATCTTGTCGGGGTTTTGCTGCCAGTCAGAGAAGACACTCTGGATTTCCACGTGAGACTTGTCGCTACCATCGGGATTTCGAGGGACAATACCAAAGGCTGCCATGATGGACAGAGTTTGGGCTTGCTTTAACCCACGGTAAAGCGGAGTCATCGGCTCTTCCCAGATTGAGATGATAGCATCAAGATGCTTCTTACTCGGGAAGATATCAATTTTATCTTCAGCTTCAAAGTAGTTAATCCACTCTTTGAGCTCGTTGATGGAATCTTCGGTCTTGGTGAAGCGAGCAGTATTTAGCCAGTTGCTGATTGCTGCGTCGTCATTGCTTTTAAAGGCATCGAAGAAAGACTTGTCTAGCTTTGCAACGCGTGCCTTGGTGTTGTTGGGTCGGACAATGAATACCTCTTTGTCATTGCCTCGAACCGGGATATACAAGTGGCTTTGTCCGTCTAGTTTAATACTCATTTGTCAGTCGTTTCCTTTAAAGCATCTACTACGATTTCCAGACTTAACGTAAGTCTAATTTTGTCAATAATTCCCGTGACTGTCTTGATAATGTTCTTAGTCAGTCCCGGGTCCAATTCTCCAACCGTGTTACCCATTTGGGTTACAATAGTCTTAATCTTTCGGTCAATAGCATCCTTGTCGCTGATGCTATTTAACATGTTGTTATAACCGTCTTTTTCATCCAACCAATCATAACTCACTGCCAGTTGATTCAGGGCAGTAGTAATCATGGCTGTCTTAACTAGAGACTCAAAGGATGCCATGCAGGCTCGGTTAACCAAGGTAATCCCGTGGGTTTCATTGGTTTCTACGGTGTCTGCAATGAAAGTCTTGTCTGAGCCCCTACGAGACATGAAGGATTGGAATAAGAGATTATATACTTTGTCGCTTTGCTTAGTCGGCATCAATGGCCGGATACTCCATTCCATCGGGATCTCCTTCTTCAACATATTGTTGTAATCTGAGCGTTAAGCTGCGTAGCTCACATAGCTCATTTTCTAAGAGGTCAACTCGGGCTTTTAACGATGCTTGTGAAAGCTGCGATTGCTCCGGTTGCTTCTCGTTTAATCTTGGCGTTCGCTTGGTCTTTGGTAAGTTGCTTGAGCCAGTGGTTGATGACTTCTTCAACTGGCGGTTTTTCTTCTTTATTCTTATTCGGCTCATTCGTTGACATCCCAATTGTCCTCGGTTTCAAAGGGGTTACTCTTTGATTCTTTCTTTAGAATTATCAAACTTTCTGCAAACTCTTTTACAAGGGTCTTTAGAAACTCAGGGTGCTCTTCAAAGCACTTTTTCATTGGCTCAGTGATATACAACCGCATGTCTACATGCTCTTGCACTGGGTTGTTTCTATATCCGCTGTGATCTGCCCAGTTGCTCCGGTTGCCCATTGCAAGTCCATAGGCAATATTTTCAATGTACTCATCTTCGGTATAGAGGTCCAGGTTTTCCTTGAGGAATTCCACAACGTGAGTGCCAAAGAAAGCCAACAGAGAGTGCATTATCATGTTACCTTGTTCAATCATCATGAAATATTTCAGGCATTCTAGATGTTCCCTGAATTGATCATAATAATCATCTGAGTCTGAAAAACCTAGCAACATGTTAGCCGGTCTGTTAAGATTAGTAGATGTACGTCCTACGTAAGCCTTGTGAAGACGATATGGACACCCCGGGAATGCCGAGATGCTCACCGGGGTTTCTTCATCTCTGTTAAAACCCCCATTGAAATCCATGTATACCATGGCACCGCCCACAGAGGAAGTCCACGGAACTTTAGTTCCAGGACCGAAGTCCCCGAGGTTCATGGTCTCCTCTCCATAGAAAGTACAGGGGGTAATGGCAAACAGTCTAATTTTTTCCAACATTTTTGTATAAATAGTCATAACGTCCCCGGTGTGATTTGAACACACAACCTGAGGCTTAGAAGGCCCCTGCTCTATCCGATTGAGCTACGGGGACAAGCCTGGATTAAATATTCGGTAAATCCGCGAACTTAGGATGAATACGTACTGCCAATGAACCTGCGCAGGCAACGCAGTTACGGAAGGCATCGTATTGAGCTCCGAGTTGCATTAGTTCTTCCCGGCTGTCACCCTTGATAGTATCTACCGGTTTAACTTCTACGAACACTTCCTTGGAAATCTTGGTCATTGCCTTGTTTAGTTCCAAGAAAGTTTCGCAGACATACTCTTCGGCATTCTCTCCGTTAACATCGATGATTACTAAGACAGTTCCATCGGGTTGGATCTTAGTACCGATGTTTACAATGTGCTTGGGCGTGGTAATGATAGTTTCACTGATAGTGCGTTCTTTAGCCATTGCTCGTTACTTCCTTGCTTGCAGACCATTGCGGGTAAAACGGAAGAGGGTAATCAAACTTAATCCAAGGCGAGAGAGTATTGTTCTTTGCCAACTCTTCTAGCTTTTCTTTAAGCTCTTGGACTTGACTTGCTAGAGTCTCAGTATTTTCTTTCTTTGGTGCCGTGGTCTTCGGAGAGGTGAACTTTTCCCACTCTTTGGCAATTCGTTGACGTTCCTCTTTGCTCACCCCACCGGCAATCAGAGCGTTGTTTAGAGATACGCGTCGGCCAACGTTCTTGCGATAGGGATCCTTGGGATTGACAATGGCCCAGCCCTGGTACATTTGATTGTTACTGCTGTCGTAAAGAGTACACAGGGTACCACTGCGGTAAGAAGGCCCAGACTTCATATTGTAAATGATATTTGCAGGGATATCTGCCCGGGGGATATTATTATCCGTGAAGTGCGTGAAACTGACTTGGAATTCCTTGGCCTTCTTGGAAAGCTTAGGGAAGATTGCTTTGCTGTACATAGTAATTAATGTTCTTTGATAAACGCGGCTAGCATGGGCGTGAAGGTATAGCCGTACCTGGCGAGTAGCTCGCCTGTCATAATTAAACGGGTCTTGATGTCAGTACTTTTTAAGATGTTGTTTATACCTAGGACAATCTCGTTGAGTTCCTCTTTGGATGCCGTGGTATTATTCGGTCGGTGTTGCTTCATCCACCAACTTGGAGAGACCGGGGTTTCTGGTTTCGAGGGTGTAGATAACTGCATTAAAGTTCTTTAGCTGCTCCTTTAGGATCTTCTCTGTTTTCTCTAACGCTTTGATGTCTGTTCTGATCTGTTCTAGCTCTTTTACTATTGCTTCCGTCTTTTTGTTTAGATCTTGGTAAGTTTCTTTTAACATAGACATAGTTATTTGGTGGAAAGATTATAGTATTGCTTGATTGTTTCAATTGGAATAATCTTAGCCAATGGTCTACCTTGGCCCATAAATGCTTGGGCCATACCAAGTACTTCACCCTTGTTATTAACCACGGGGCCTCCACTCATGCCCGGTATAACCGTCATGTCAGCCAGGTACATATTGGGAGCCATGAAGAATATCTCTCCCTTAGTTACACCCAAGAGGGAACCCATGGCATACCCGTAGCAATACACTTCCTCTCCCAGCTTCGGAGGGAAGGTAGCTAATGCCATGGGCTCAACCTCAGGGCGCTCCGGAACCGTTATGAATGCAATGTCATCCTCGGGGTAGAACTTTAAGTCTAAAGCTCTCCAGCATTCCGTAGGAGATTCCATTCCAATAATTCCGTTTTCTGCAACGTGATAACAAGTAACTACAGTACGTGGGTTAATACCCCAGCCTGTTCCCAAGCAATCAGTTGCATAGATGTTTAGAATCTGAGTAGATAATACTTTGTGATCGTAGATATCATGTTGTGGCTTGTTAGCACATCCAACAAGAAGTAGCATGGTGAGGACAATGGTGGTTTTTAGAGGAAGCATTGTGGTAGTATTTTGTATTGTGTTTTGTAGTTTAGGAAAAATCTATTGCCGAGTTTTTGGTCTGCATAACATCTAAACAGTGCTTTTAATATGTGAAACTTATGTTTACGTGTTTCTTTGAACCATTTACCGATTCCGCAGTTTACCCATCGGTCTTTTTTTGTTCTTGTCATAGGAATAACCTAGGTGGCTTACTGTATTTATTTTTTATATCTATGTAAATTGCATGTCGGGTGTTTTCACCATTATTCCATATAGTAGAAGCGATGGTAAGTTTACCCAGGGTTTCCATGGCGGGATATCCTTCCCATTGACCGTCCTTGTAATAGAAATATCCGCTTTTAAAACAACTTTTATATGTTTTTAGTGTAAGGATAATAACTCTGTTATGCTTAGATCTAATCACTGGAATACCTTGGGAAATTTCTTAGTATCATACAGGTCTAAGAATAACACACAGCCCCAGACGTTCTGGAATACTATATGGTTCTTTTTTAACCAACCACCCATGGTAAACCTTGGGATTGGTCCGCTGGTTGGAGCTAGTATAGCTGAGCAATTAAAATCATTAGGCCCAATCCTAGAAATCCCAGGGGCGTTTAGTATGTGTCCTTGTGCTACAATTCCAAAGACTTCCTCTGGTTTTATTCCCCGAAATCTTTTGGAACGTGATCGAATCATTGGAATACCCTAGGTTGTTTGTATGTCGGGGTGATTGAGAGAACTTTACCTTTGGCATCTCCGTATACCCAGCGTTGGTCTAAACCGTTACAATTGGGGTTATATTTAGTAGCACAAGTTCCCAGTGTCGAAGCAAACACAAAGATAGGCTCTGTGTCTTCTTTTTCTAGATCAAACGTAAATCTGTGTTCTTTTGTTCTTTTCATTTGTTTTTTTCACAGGAATAACTTTGGTGGGTCTTTTCATTGCAATGGCCCCCGGGGGAATCGAACCCCCACGCCTTACGGCGGCAGATTTTAAGTCTGCTGCGTCTGCCAGTTTCGCCAGGGGGTCTTTCATAGGAATAACTTAGGTCTACCAAGCAGCGTATTTAAAGAATAATAGGATTCTATTGTTAAAGACCCTTCTACAATCCTGAGGTTTTTATGTATTGGCCATATTCCTGAGTTATAACCTTCCCCAGAAAAACATTTTTGATATATTATAAATAGCAGAGCTTCTTGTTTAATAGCGGATAGTGTTTCAAACTTATCATCGCTGTATAACACCAATCTCGTACGTTTGTCTCTTGATATCATAGGAATAACTGGGGAGCTTTATTAGATACTATATTAAAGCTACTTAGATATAACTGTATATTCAGACGAGAAGTGATTCCGGTTTCAATAAATAGTAACTGCGTTGCGTAATGTCTATGTACTTTCCATGGTTTGTTTTTATCCCACTTACCGTTATAATAAAAGAGATAGTGCGCGTCTTCATAGGCTTCATATACTCTAGTGGGCTTCCATAGTATCACTCTGTATTTTTTTAATCTTATCATAGTAGTAGACCCGGTTGGATTTGAACCAACGACCAGGCCATTATAAACGACCTGCTCTGACCAGACTGAGCTACGAGTCCATTGGTCAATACAGTTTACCTAAGCCAAGCATAGCAGAGTATACTGAACCCAGTATTAGTACCAGGCTACACACGTCAAGTACAAAGGCTGATGTTACGTTCTTGGTTTTACCGAACTTTAAGACACAGTAAGTTGCAAAGTTGCACAGTCTGTAAGCTACGTATAGTAATACGGCTATTTGTAATTCATTCATAGGAATACCTTTGGTGTTTTGTTTATATCTATCTCAGGACGATTTACTAAGTCTCTACCTTGGAGCCACGGGAGGGAAATTCTTCTTAGCCAAAGCGGGAAGATTGCTTTTCCGTGCCTTATTAAAAAAGTACGCTTTGCTTCTGGTTCTTTTTCCCATCGGATCTCAAGGTAGCTTTCTCCATATGGAAATTCCTGATTTGTTAGCGCATCCAGCGCCTCAAACCACCGTAGTTTTTTACTTCTCAAGATCATTTGAATACCTTGGGTATTCTATTTAGATACTCAGCAATAGGTCTTGCCATTGTTCTACCTTGGGCAAACATTTCGGATATTTTTGGATCCCAATAGTCCCATTCTCTAGCTGTTCGAGTGAAGGATGAAGTCATGGTTTGAAAGTAAGGCATTGGTTCTGTTGGTTCTTCATAGTTATCAACAAATTCCAAGATAATATCATAAGCTTTATTACCATTGGTCTTTACATAGTCAGTTGCCTTAAACCATCTAATCTGTTTATTACGTAGTATCATAGGAATAACTTTGGTGGTGATACTTTTATTGACCCATAGGCCATTTCTTTGTTAGAGGAGTACTCTATAGAAAGTCTAGTTTCATTTCCTTCCCATAAGTGAATTTTGTCAATTATAAATATTGATTGCTTTGGAAAGTAATACCCATCGTATTCTATGAGAGTTTTTTCTATATTCGGGAAATTATAGAAATAATCAAGAGAGACATGTTTAAATCTACGTTGTTTGCTTCTATTCATAGGAATAGCTTAGGTACTTTTGCATCGGCGTTCACAGGGAATTCATAGGCGAATACGTAGATAAACTCTTTATCCCAACTCTGAAGATATTGAATTTTTTCATCTCTTCTTAGAGTAGATTTGTTAAAGTGATGGGTATTATTGCTTTTTGTTTCAAGAATATCGAAGTTTATTTCATACCTTATGTATACAGCTCTGTCTGTTATTATACCTTTTTTGAGTAAAGGCCATTGGTCTTTCTTTGATCTTATCATGTGTTTCTCACAGGAATACCTTGGGCCAGTTTTTTGGATACTTTAATTCTAGATCTTCTTTACATCTATAATACCAATAGAAAAAAAAGCTAGATTTAACTTTCGTATTGTAATAATTGTCTTTTTTATATCGTATCATAATGAGACTCACAGGAGTCGAACCTGCACGGATATTATTCCATTGGATCCTAAGTCCAACGCGTCTGCCAGTTCCGCCAGAGTCCCTATGCAAATAACTGCGGATATCTACCTTTTTTAAAGGCATGGAAGCAGGCCCAGGAATGTAGGCTGTGTTCTGAGTGTCTAATATATATGCTGCTATCTTCTCTGAATATATTAGAGTGCCCAACGTAGCCTCCGATACTTATAAGCCCCGGTTTTTTCCAATTGTGAAAGATCTCATACTTAATCATTAAACAATTATAACAAGGTTGTTTTTCTGATACCACTTTGTATCTGTTTTTTGGGTCTCTTAATATCATAGGAATAACTTTGGAAATTTACGTGTATCTTCTGGTGGGTGTTTAACTACGTAAACACGTGGCCTTTTATTACTATTAAGAAGAAGCAATGGATGAATGTAAAACAGTTTTTCTTCTAATTTTAGGTTTCTTCCAATGATTTGAAAAACACAGAGTTTATGTTCTTTGTTAGTACTCACATAGTAAACCCATCGTTTATCCTTAACTCTTATCATGTAAAGATCCTGATGCTGCCAGGGAAATACACTGGGGATTGGCCACGGTAGTACAAGTAAATTCCTATGTCGTTTCTTATACCAAGCTTTGTTGATATTGTGCCTCTACATAGTGTTCCGTAATTTCCTAATTGATATGGGTTTATGCGTCTGTATTGGTTTTTATCTTTAATGTAAAAATAGTAGGCCCAGTAAGTTTGGTCTGTTACCTTTGGAATTGCCAAGGTATGCCTATGGTGTTTTATTCTTTTCATGGTTTCTCACAGAAATAACATAGGTCTTGGTATTAACTTAGGTGTTACCCATACATCTACTATGACTAAATCATTTGGTTTGTGTCTGGTTACATAGTAGTTTCTTAGTGGCATTATTCTATAATGAATTCTAAATAATCTACTCTCATTCATGAGGAAGAACTTTGGATTGGAATCTAGGTATTTATTACTTCTTTTTATCCATTGTTTTTCTTTGGATCTTGTCATTGGGTTTTATTATAGGAATAACTTAGGTTGAACTGTGTATCCTAAAGCATGGAATATAGGAAATCTAGCCACTACTCCGTATTCATCAACGGTAAACTTTGGCATATCTATCTGTGCTTTATCCCAACCACAGCTTTGTTCAGTTTCGGAGTATTCATATATAATATAGAAATACCGTTTTCCTTTCCATATTACCGTTGGAATTCCAAAGCCAAGTCTATGTTTTTTAATTCTAGTTATCATATGTATAATACCCGGTGTGGGATTTGAACCTACGGCTCCATGGGTGTAGTCCATGTACTCTACCAGACTGAGTTAACCGGGTTAGACAAAGAGTTTAGGGCGGCGGGACCAAGGTAAGACATAGGTTTTTTCCCATCGGATAGTTACATCTTTTTCAGCTACATAAATACTTTTGTCTTTCCAATGGTTGCTGTGTACTTTCCAGTGTCTCCACTCTAGCTCGTACACAGCTCTTTTTACTACATCGTCTCCCCAATCAAGCGGTTTAAGCCATTTTTTTAATACAATGGCTTCTTCCCTGTCTCCTTCTTGAGCATTCCGTCGTCTAAACAACTTCATTCTACGTGTGGTTTTTCGTGTTATCATACGAATCTATCCGCATCGCCCTCCATGCCATTCCATTTGGAACGCTCACGGGAGCTTTCATAAGAATAACTACTGGAAGACGAAGAATAGCTAGTGTCTACCATCAGCTTTTCACACTCTTCCACAATGCTGTCAATCTCAGTCAGAAGCTCTTCAAAGCAATCCACAGTGAAGTTAGCTTCCTTAGTTTTACTGTAGTAAGACTTCTTAGAATTCTTTTCAACTTCACAGTTAAGGATAAAACCACCCTTGGTAGTCATAGTCAACGAGGCCTTGACATTCCATCGGTCTTCCCTGTAAATAGTTGAGATAACAGCAGACATCGTAGGCATGCTGCTATTAAGAGTAGTATGGGCGCTGTTGATAAACTTGACAAGCAAGTTATCCAGGGTTTCCGATGTCTCCCAAGGCAAATCACAACTGACATAATGCCAGTAGATATCTTGGGCATCCTTGGGCATTTCATCGCCCTTGTAGAAAGCTTCGACTACACGTTCATCCGTGTCTGGAGAGTAATAAGAGATCATTACATACTTCCAGAGGTTTCCAAAAGCTTCCGGTACATTATCAGACTTAATCCACATATGTTTAGTTCCTATAAGTTGTAAAGTAAGTACCGTGGAGGGTCGTCCACGGTACTACCGCAGTTATCTTTGTAATTCCACTGAGGTGGTTGTAATCCCAGCTAGTGAATACCTTTGGGGGGTATGGCTTTTAGCCATTTGCATATAAGCACCCAAAGCAAGTTGGCTGCTTTAATAAAATTTCATTTCTTTTTGGTTTCCGTCTGATGTTCTTTACCGCAGGAAGTACATCGCCACCGTTGGATATCTCCATTGGGAGGCCGTGGATTGCACACACGCTTGTCCTTGCCGTAGGTTTGATCTTGGAAGGTATTAGGGCAGTTACAGGTTTTAATCATTAGTAGTTATCCAGATCTGTGGTTTCGTCGTAAAGGGGATCATCACGACGGTAGTCACGTGGCTTGTTAAAGCTCTTGTTAGTCTTCTTGAGTTTACATCCGCAACCAGGGCAGTTTTGCCCGTGTGCGATAACATTACTGTCACATGCGGTACACCAATACAATCCCGACTTGGGGGTTTGGCGCTTTTGTCGGTTAGTTTCTTCAAACATGGTCTTTGACATTGTTAGATAAACGTCCTTGGGTATTTCTTGTTTAAGTTAAATCTACTTAGCTCAATACGTATATATATAAAGAAATCTGAGTCTTCATAAGCACTTGGCATAATTGTTCTGCTTTTATTATAGTCTCTTATTTCTTTATGCCATGGTGGTTCTTTTCCATTACGAAGTATAAACTTGTAAAAACCTTTAGTATCTTCTAACCAAACCGGTGTTCTTCTCAGTGGGTATCTATGTTGTTTTAGTCTATATATCATAGGAATACCTGTGGATATACTTCGTTACTTCCAGGTATAAATCTTACTGTAACGGTGTCTTTCCATATTTGTCCGTCAACGTTGTTGGATTGATTTATTGTACTTTTGGTTCGGCTACCATAGGAAAACTGGGTATCTTTTTTTGTTTCCGTAGTAATGGTGTTCCTGATTACATACATATACCAAATATCTGCAGGGATATCTACATGTTTATTTCTTTGGGATTTATTTCGGAAGATCATAGGAATACTTTGGGATATACCGTTGTAAACCCCTTGGGATCTATCAAGGTAATATAAGTAATGTTGCCCATTTTATCGAATCTTTTACGTTTCTCTGTTTTTCTATTTTGTTTTATTAGATTTAATGGTACAGACACAGCACACCAATGTGCTTCCCATTGATTGTTACCATGGATGCAGAATATAATGTGATTAGATAGAGGACCAATTTCCTTGAATCTGTAAATATATCTATGTTGTTTAGTTCTACATATCATAGGAAAATCCTAGGTATTCCATAGACCTTTCTTAGGTGTTTTTTAGATTCTTCTATAGTATAACGACTCCAAATATTTTCCATGCTTGGTAAATTCTCTATACTTAATCTTATGAAAAATAAATCATGGTTTTTTATTGTTTGAGATTTAAGTTTATAGTTTGCGTCAAAGTTATCTAGAAGTATTTGATGTTTAAGGCTTTTTTCTGTGAGATCGTATGTCCATTTAACATATAGATGTTTGACTTGGTGTTTGCTTCTCGTAGCATATCTTCGTTCTGCTTTTCTTAGTATCATAATGGCGGGCCAGGGTAACGATCCCTGTTTCAATCGGGCTTATGAAACCCAACGGCATACCTACGCAACCCGCTATATAGTTGCCCCGCGGTGTTACCCACGGGGGACCGGTGAGCAGGCGATTATTGTACCACTCTGCTTACACGCCGGTCTAGGTTCAGGTAGTT
>JACCDG012036869.1_pt1 | contig 29848 bp, 38 predicted proteins | sample 7442471 | NCBI WGS metagenome assembly JACCDG01 (sample SAMN15323444, study PRJNA562643) | freshwater metagenome | isolation source: river surface water | place: USA:Blue River Watershed | collected 2017-08-17 | reverse complement strand
GCTTGCGCTCCTTGGCAGCGCGCATCGCCGCCAATCTCTCCAGCTGCCGCAACCGTTTATCCTGCCAACGATTGCGCCGCTTAACTGGATTTAGCAGTGTCATCACTGTTGGATATTCTGGTGTTAGCACCAGATGCCGCGCATCAGTTGCTTTGGTGACATTTGAAATGCAGCGGCGATTTTCTCGACATCGTGCAGCAGCACCCGCTGCCTTCCTGCTTCGATGTTGACCACAGATGTCCGCGTCAGCCCGATACGCTTGGCAAGGTCCGCTTGCGTCCATCCGAGCACGGTTCTTGTTTGCTCCATCTTCGCTCCGAGTTGCCTGTATATTGGTTCATTCATGGTGCTAACCAGTCAGTTGAGCGAACGCTGGCGCGTTCCGCTCGTGGTGTTGTCGTTGCTCACGGTCGCGCCAGCGCCGCTCACTTCGTTGTTAGGCGGCAAGTCGCGTAGTCGGATCGTTACCGGCCCTTCGCGCATGTCGCCGCTCATCGTGCCGTCAAGTTCTTTGCGTTCTTTCAGTGTCAAGTTGCGCCACTTCGCAATGCAGTAGTCGCCGCGCAAAAGGCCAGTTGGGCTCATGGCGCACGAACTGCCGTATGAGATCCCATTGTCTCGACACCATTGCCTTGCGGCTTCCAGCGCCCTGAATGTGCCCTTTTGGTCAAACACAATTTCCATTTCGCTCTCCGGGTGGGTTGCCGCCTAACAAGGCGTTCAAGCCGAACCCGCTGCGCGGATCGGCTTAACTTCGGTGTTAGGGCACAAGTCGCTGGCCTGCCTCCGCGTGCCGGTATTCAATTTCGGCGTCTGGCCCTTAGCTACTCCGTTCAGTGCGGTTCTCCCCGCACGGCGCGACTTGTGCAGATTCATCACTCGAAAGCGGCGATGCGTTCACCCAGCACGTTGACGTATTGCGTCATTATGCCGTGTTGCCGGTTGAGCCTTTCCTGTTCGGGAGCGGGGAGCGACGCGAACGTATCGGTGAATGTGAATGCCGTGAGCTTTTCGAGCTTTTCAGCCAGTTCTTTTTGTTCGGTCACTACCCGCTGTTGGTGTGGTTTGAGTTCCATGGTTTTGTTATTGTTCGTTGTGCCCTAACCAGTCACTTCAGCGAACCCGGCAGGGCGTCCGGGTTTGCAATCGTTGCGTCTTGTGTGCCGGGTCGCTGAGTTCCGGCGTTATGCCGCACTTGCGCGTTCACAGGCTTCGATGATTTTCCGCACCTGTTCAGATGCTTCCCGCGAGCGGCGTTGCAGCGCGTCGAGTGCTGCCATTGCTTCTTCGAGTTGCCGTTGCGCCTTCCCGGCTTGGATGCCGATGAGCGTGCATTCGCACGAGATTGCCAGCAGGTCAGGTTTCTTCAGTGTGACGTGCGGCATAACCACGCGCTGCTGCGAACTGCCGCTATCGCTGACAGTTCGAGCATTGGTCTTGTTTTTCTTGGTCATAGATTTTTCGGCGGCAGTCGCAGAGCTTGGTCGTTCGGCGGCTTCACGCCGGGTAGTGCGAACGTCACAGCCAGACCCTTGCCTTGGAGTTCGTTCGGCCACATCGTGACTTCGCCGGTTTCGTAGTTCAGTTGCGCGCCCATGTTGCCACTGACCCCGACTTGCTTGCACAGGCGGATGTAGTCTGCGGGGCGCATGTCGCAGACCGATGGCTTCTTTCGAGTCGTGAGCGGGTCGAGTTGGTCATACCCGAAATTGAACGCCACCTTCTTCATGTGGCGGTTGCAGTAGCATCGTTGAGTGATTGGTTCCACCCACTGCGCCTTGAGCGGGCAGGTGCGCCGCTGCTCGTGGATTATCCAGTCGCAGGTTGTGTCTCCGGGGTTCGCTTTCTCGTCGAGCATAGTTCAGCTTTGGTTCACGGAGTCCCAGCAGTCACACTGCGAGCGGAGCATCCCGCACTCGTTGCAGTATCCGCTGTCGTAGTTCGGGGCGCGGAGCGTGCTTTCCACGATGCTCCGTGCATATTTTGGAGTGCATCGCACAGGCCAGCCCCGCCCGCGCACTTTCAGCCAGCACTCAGATTCGTAGTCCTTTTTCACTACCCATGCCTGCCCGCAGTTCGTCACCCATTTCGAGTGCGGAGCTTCTCGCATGTATCGCCATTGGACTTTGGCGCTTTTAGAGCGGTTCGGATTGCTCATCGGCTTTGCAGGTTGCACAGATGTTGTCAGTGTTCCTTGTTTCATGGGCGTATAGTCTTTTGCACAGGTAGCACCGCCGCCGAACCATGCGCTGCATGGAAAGCCGCTGTTGCGCGTCTGTTCCAGTCGGGGCGTTTTCGTGAGCGGCTTCCATGAGCTTCACGTTAGAGCGCATACGTCGCGTCTAGGTATTCGCCGACGGTTTTCGGTTTCGCGGCACGTTTGAGCACCGCCATCGTGCGCGGCTTCATCCGCACCAAGTAGGGACGCCGGCCTGTTGGCTTCCGGCCTGCGCCTTTTCGTTTGCCGCCGTGCTTCACAGTTGCACCATGCCTTTCCACGGCCAGCGGTTATAGAGCCAGCGCGGAACTCGCACGAACCATCCGGTTCTTGGGATTCTGGCGTAATAGGTTTTCAAGGTTCTAAAATGTCGGCGGCAATTACCTGTCGGGGATGGCACACATGGCCGTGCGGTTTCGCATCAGTGGCTTATTTCCGTCCCAGCCCAGTCCTTTGGGCGATTCCCCGGCTTTGCCTACTGCCGCCGACGTGGCTGGCCGGGTTGTCTCTGTATTGGTAAATCGTTTGGTCATATTACGGTCTCAGCCTGTGCTCTGGGACGGTTACTTTCACGCGCTCTCTCCATACACTGTGACGGTCTGGACCATCACGGAAGACCGTCGTGTATCCAGTCACCGTCCGGTTGTTTTCGTCTTTTGATTCGACGATCATCGTGTGCAGGTTGCCCGCGTCGTCCTCGAAGATTAACTCAGTCTTGGTTTCCATAGATTATCAGGTTTCGGAATTTGTGCCGCCTCACTACTGGCTGGATGTCCAGAGCCGCCCGCACCTCGTCTTTGGAGTTCTCCCGGACGCTGACCTTCATTCCGTGCCGGTTGCGATACCATGCCACATATTTGTCAGCCTCGGATTTGTTGTGTTCCATCGCCACTACTTCGCCGCAGGAGTCGAGCACTGAGTAGTTGTCGTTGTATTCCACCGCGTTGTATTGATTTATCATCATGCCGTCAGCGTAGTCCCTTGCCTCTTGATTGTCAATATCTATTTTCAAGTCACCGAAAATGCGCCCTAACCAAGCGGTTGAGCGAATGTCAGGTGAGCCGGTCACATCCAGCCTGCAATCGGGCATCATTGGCGGCTCACCTGCCATCGCTCACCTTTTCGTTAGGCATCAGCGTCAGAGCGGTCTGCCGCCACCGCTCAAAGTCTGCTTCGCCTGCCTCTTGGATCATGCGCTCAAACACACCGTCCTCGAAGTTGGATGCTCTCAGTGTTTCTAGCCGACCACGCCAGTAAGCGCGGGCCAGTTCCTTTGCGATTTTGTCTCGGAGTTCGTTCATAATGCCTAACCATTGCGTGCAGCGAACGGGCCTTCCGCGCTGCTTGTGGATCTGTGAGCGTCAGCAGGCCCGTCGCTGACGCAGTTGTTCGGCTCAAAGCGGGCGCCACAGGCCGGACAGAATTTCACAGCTATGGCATACACAGACTTCGGGCCGGTTTTTATGATTGCTTGTTCTCTATACTTTTGGCCACAGCCAGAGCATTTCCAGTGGTCGGTGTGTGCTGGAGTCATGTCGCCGCGCTTCTCTTTCGACCGCTTGCACCCGATGCACTCCACTGGTTCGAGCCTAACAAGGCGCTCCAGCGAACCCTGCGATTGCGTCTCATTCGTATTCATGCGTTTTGGTCGCCGGGTCGCTGAGCTTGGTCGTTAGACCTATTCCGTTGGTAGAGTTTGTGCCATCGCTGGAAGGCGGTCCAGACGGCCTTGCTCGTGGGGCATTGGCATTTGAGCGGTTCGCCGTCTTTTCGCAACCACAACGGGCCGCAGTAGTGATGAAATGACCATCTCCAAGTCCTGCCGTTCACGACAGCCTCACCATAGGCGTCGGGATAATCTACAAACAACCGAACGCCATTAATAATTACCGAGTGTCCAGCCATAGGTCTAACCCTTCAGTGCAGCGAAGGGCGGGATTGCGCTGCGGTTTCAATTCGTGAGTCGCGAGTCCCGCCTTCGCTGACTTCTGCGTTATGGCCTTAGCTTCTCGGCTTCCTCGACGATGCTTTTGAGGTCGTTGAAGTCCACGACCCATCCACCTTCACCCTCGAAGGCGAAGGCGATGCCGTTTTGGATTCCGCCCCAGTTTGACCGCAGCGAGATGACTTTGAGTTTGCCAGCGCCAGCGGATTTTACCGGGCGGGATTTCCATTCTTCATTTGTGATTTTTTCGGCCATAACCAGTCACTTCAGCGAACCCGGCTTGGACGCTGCTGTTTCAGTAGTTGCCTCAGCGATGCCGGGTCGCTGAGTTCCGGCGTTCAGCGAATTTCGTATGCGTGTGTAAAATCAAAAGAGCAGTGAGAAACCAAGGTGCTCGGAAATTGGAGAGCGTCCATATAGCACGACCCGCCAGCTCCGTTGCTTTCAATCGCGACACCGATTGCTTGTTGATCTGGCCACACAATTACCGTCACCGCCAAATTTGAAACTACCGCCCCGGATTCTACTACAATCGGTCCAAGGTGAACTTCGTTTTCAAGGACGTGCATCAGCATCGCTTCGCTACCAGCCGAAAATCCTGAACGGTAAGCTTTGGCTATCTGTCGTTGCGCGCTGAACCAGCAGGTCGAGCCAACCGCCGCAAGTGCTAGGAGTTTTAATAGGTTCTTTTTCACAAGTTCAGTTTTTGGTTATCGGCGGCGGTTGCTCACCTGCGCGGTTCACAGGGCTCATCACAACCTCTCCTCCCCACCCTGTTCCGGTTTCTTCTCCCCCGCCATCGCGTTCGCCAGATTGTGCCGCACTAGGAACTGATGCCAGTCCTCGAACACTTGGAGATTCTTCCAAAACACCATTTTCGCGATCCCCGTCGGACCAAACCGGTTCTTCGCCACCACCATGTCCACCCGATACGGCCGACGGCTCTCCGCCCCCGGCGTGGCTTTCTCGATCAATTCCACGTCACTCGGATCCCCGTCCTCCGCCTGACGCCGGCTCACCTTGTGCGTGAACACCACCACATCCGCGTCCTGCTCCAGCGCGCCGCAATCCTTCAGGTCACTCAACACCGGCAACCGATCCTTCGCCTCGTTGCTCTCAATGTTCCGATTCATCTGCGCCAGCACAATCCACGGCACCTTCAACTGCTTCTTCAGCGCCATGATTTTCCGCGAAATCTTCGTCAACTCCTTCTGCCGATCGAACCCGTTGCCCTCCTCGTGCTCCACCAGCTGCATGTAATCCAGCACGAACAACTTGATGCCATACTGCTTCACCATGCGCCGCGCCTTCGCCGCCAGCTGCCCGATCGTCTGCGCCGGACTCGGGTCCACGTAAATGTTCATCGCCGCGAGATCTTCCGCCGCCTTGCCCAGCTTCGCGAAATCCTGCGCCGTCGCGAACCCCTGCGTGAACAAACTGCTATCCACCCGCGCCCGGCCAAACAACAACCGTTCCACCAGACAATCCGCATCCATCTCCATGCTGAACACACACACCGGAATGCCCGTGCGCTTCTCGAACACCGGCTGCGGTCCCTGCTCCTCGCCCACCGGCTCCCGCGTCGCGCCCGTGTCCCGCCACCACTCGTATTCCTTCGCCAAATACTCCACGATGTTCATCGCCCACGAGGTCTTGCCCGAACCCGGCCGGCCCGCGAGAACCACGTAAAACGTCTCGCGAATCCCGCGCAGCAACTTGTCCACATGATTCCCCGTGCGCCCCGTCGGCAGCCCGCGCAACTGCGTGCTCCCCCGGCTGTAATGCCGCGTCTCCAGATCCGCCACCACCCGCCGCGCGATCACCTTCATGTGCTCCTCCGCCACCACCGCCTCCGCCTCCGTCAGCCCCGACAAATCGCGTTCAATCGTATCCAGCAACGCGCCAACCTCACCCTGATGCTCAAACGCCCGGCTCACCACCTCCGTGCAAATCCCGATAATCCGCCGCAACGTCTGCTTCTCCCGCACGATCTCCAGATAATACCCCAAGTTCGCCGCGCTCGGCGTCGCATCCGGCAGACTCGCCAGATAAACCAGCCCCCCCACTTGTTCCAATTGATTCCGATCCTTCAGCTTCTGCTGAAGCGTAATCAAATCCACGCTCTGATGTGCATCCAGCATCTCCACCATCGTGCCGTAAATCAGCTGATGCCGCAGATCGTAGAACGCCAAGGCGCCACTCTTCAGCTTCTCCCGGCAATACGACAACGCCTCCGCCGGGGCCAACATGCAACACCCCAACACCCCCTGTTCCGCCTCAATCGAATGCGGCGGCAACCGGTCCACCTTCAACGGATCCGCCAGCGTCGCCTTCTTGCGCCGTGCAGCTTTCCAGTCATTGGAAACCGTTCCCGTCCCCGGCGACACTTCCGCCGGCGGAACCGGCAATGCACTATCCCATTCGTTACTCATATTCGTGATAATTCGCGCCTTCCTACCCCACCAACTCCGCCCGCTTTTTTTGCAAAGCCCGTTCCCGCTCCCGCAACCCCGCCGGCACCTCCGTCGCCATCGCGAAGCACGTATCCAGCTCCGCCCGCACCCGGTTCAACTCCACGTCCACCTGATACACCGCCTGCGCCACCGACTGACCGCCGCCATTTTTTTGCCCAGTCGTCCCTGACTCCTGCCCCCTGCCCCCTGTCCCCTGAATCAGCGTCCTCGCCTTCCGGTTCCCAGGGCTGCTGGGATCCATGAAATCCGCCAGGAACTTTTGGCGCATCGTCGTGCGCCAGTTTCGGAACGACTTTTGACCCTCCATCATGTGCCCGTACCACCCCCGCCACCAAACCTCCGGAATTCCTTTCGGAACACCACGCGCCAAATCCTCGAAAGACCCCGCAAACAGGGCGATATCTTCCTCGCTCGGAATCCCGGAATTCTCCGGTGGGGGGGCTCCCGCGCGCGTTCCCCTTCCTAGATCTTCCTCTTCCTCTTCCCCTTCTGTGCTGGATTTATTGCGGGATTCGTTGCGGGAACCGCTGCCGGAAAGGTTGCGGGAACCGTTGCTGGATTCGTTGCGGGAAACGCTGCTGGCAGACCCCTCGGAATCACCGCCGGAATCGTCCTCGAAACTCGGCGCCGTGTCCGGATTGTAAACCTCATAGTCGAGCACCGTGATGAGCGTCGTCAACGGCGTGCTCCGAAACGTGATCTGTCCCTCGCTCTGGAACCGAGCCAAGGCGGCCTTCACCCATTCCCGATCCCGATTCCACGACTGCGCCAGGCTGGACTGGCTGCGCGCCAGCTGCCCGCGCTTCAGCTCCACCCGCTGCCCGTTCAGCACGATCGCCCGCTCCCGGTCATTCGCCCAGCGCCACAAGTCCACCAACGCTTGGTACAACGTCGCCGGCCGGTCATGCAGAAAATCCGCATCCAGCGCCTTCTTCGGCATCCTGAAAGTCCCGTCGATCATTCGCACGCCCCCTGCTGGCGTTCCAGCTCCGCAATACGATTCGCCGCCATCACCAGGTAACGGCGCAACGTCCGCCCATTGGCGATGCTCCAGGACTCCGGATTCAGGTAATCCACCCGGTCCGCCGCCGCGCGCACGTTTTTCAACTCGCCCTTCGCCGCCCGCGGCAAAATGCCCGCCACCTCATCGCCCGAGGCCGTGATGCCCTCCGCCCGCCACGCCCCACTCGCCCGAAATCCCTTTCCGCCTACCTTGCTCATAATGGTTTCAGTTCCGTTCGTTGAATCCACAGTCCGCGCACCAGTCGCACCCGCCACAACCAGTTCCGCCCTTTTTTCACCGGTGGCACCAGCCACCACTCCACGCGCCCCGCCGCGCCCTTTTTTTGCTCCAGCCGCCACCCGCACACCGTCATCAAGCGCAACGCCTGCGGCCACCCCAGCCACCGCCACCCCGGTTCTGCCGCGGTTCTGCCACGGACCCCCGCTTTTTCTACGGTTCTGCCACCCGATTCTGCCATTTGGCAGTCACGCGGCAGGAGGTTGGTGTTGGCACCCATAAAGCCCCTTTACGTCCCAAAATTTTCCGGACCAGTGCATCCGTCATTCTGCCGCCCGGCAAAATCCCGATCCCCCCCCCCCGCCTCCGCACCGCTCGGCGCCACCTGGCCGCCCGCGTCCGCCAGCCGCTCGGCCTCCGTCCGCCCGCCAGCCGCACCTTGCCCGCCGTCCAGAAAGGTATCCGCCGCAGTATCCGCAGCACCACCAGCCACATAAGTCACCTTAGCATCAACAACTTGCGCACCATCGCGCTTTGATTCGGAATCAAATGCAGCCTTGCGCTTCGCGATCTCCCACGCCGCCTGAAGGTTCTCCAGCAACGCATCGCCCTGCGTCCGCTCCGTCCCCAGGACCATGCCCGCATCCCGCTGACTCCTTTTGTCAATTGCCGCCATCAACGGAATGGGTAGCTGTCCGGGATGCACCTCACCCATCAGGATGCCCTCTTCTATCCGCTCACTCGAAAGCTCAATGAACCGGTCCAAAATGCTGTCCACCCTCTTAGCGACCGCTTCCAACTCACCCCGCTCGCGCAACGCATCACGGATCGCCGTCACGCTGTTCGGAGAGATGGAAAACCTTATCGCGCAAGCCCTTGCCGACATGCCAGACCGCAGACACCAACAGATTTGCACCGCCAAGTCAGGCGCCGTCTTGAGCCGTTTGATGAGGTTTCGCCCCGTGTGGCGGAACACTTTCACCCGCTCCGGTAGCAAAAAACCGCGCGACTTCACGAGGTCCACCACGTCCTGCCGCTCTGGCAACCCACGAAAAAACGCGGCGTCGAACTCCGGCTGCTCGGGCTTCTCCTCCTTCACGCTGTAGCCTCCATCTGCACAACCTTGCGCCTCAACTCACCCTCAGTGCGGGCTGATACGAAAAAGCCGCCGGCCGCGTCCCTGGCGTGCGCAGGCGCCACCACCGGCGCCGCACCCAGCCACGCGAGCAACGCCGCACCCGGCAACCAGCAACGCCCCGCAATACGCACCCGCGCCGCGCGTAGGCTGGCGTCCTGGTCAATCCATCGCCGCACCGATCGCACCGACACCGGCCGACCTGCGGACACAAACGCCGCCGCCACCGACTCAGCATCGTAGAAACAGCCCACCTTAAATGGTAGTTGCCCGGTCATCGCCCCGCGTTTAATTCCACTCCGGATGAGAGCACTTCAGCAACTTTCCCAGCTGATGCCGGCGCCGATTCTCGCGCACCTTGCCCAAGCACGCCGCGGACACCAGCAACGCAGTCAACGCACACACCACCAGCGCGCAAAAGATGAAGAGAAATAAACCATTCATAACCATCGACCTTTCGGGAATGCCGGCACCACGCCGGCGTTTGGGTTCAGTGTCGGATGAAACGGCTCCGCACCCGCGGCACCGCGCAAAGGAAGAACCGGCGCCGGAGCGTGTAAGGTCGCATCGCGAACGCCGGTTGACTGTGGGGATTGAGGCGACGCGAGAAACGCCGCCGGGGGTTCCGCTGAATGCCGATCGCATCGCACGACCGACACAAAACCAGTCCGCGGGGCCGATCCTTGGCCAGACCTTGCGCGCTCAATCGCGCACCACGGACAAAGCACCGAAGCGGACTCGGGCAACAATTCCGGTGATCTCCGAGATGTGTTGACCACTCCCGAGCCCGCTTCCGCCGTGCGCGCCGTAGCCACTCCCGAAGGGGAAGTTGCCGGACGCCCGACGCCGACCGCACACGCGGCCGGAAAATTCAACTTGGAACCTGTAACCTGAACCGTAAAACCAAAACCCTGCATCCACGAAACCCCAAGCACCGTCGGACCCGGCCGCGCATCATCGCAGTCACAAAGCACCGCGTCCGCCTCTTCCAGCGACGCGCACACCCCACGCGCCACCAACTGCTGAGGGTTAAAGCCTTGTCGGTTTGTTTTCATGAGTGAAAAGCGCGAATGATGAAATGCACCCCGAACGACACCAGCACCACCGCGGCGGTGACCAAAGCAAACGCCAGCAACACAAACCGCTCCGGCGTGGACGTTCTCAAGTCAGCAATCCACAGGAATTGCCAGGCTGCCGCTGAGCCCGCCAACAGCGCCACACCCACGATCAATGCGATCCAGTTCATCGCGCCGCCTTTCCGCTCCACGCCCGCCAGCTGCCGCGCATGGAAAGCGCAATCTTCAAATCCCGCGCATCCCCCGAACGCCGCCACACCAGCGCCCACTCGCGCATTGCCTGCCGATAATGTTTCGCCATGGATTTCATGCTTTCGTGTGGTTCGTGTCTTTCGTGGTTACGCCGCCTTGTTCTTGTCGAAGAACCGATCCAGCGCCCGCCGTAGCAACGTGCCCCACGGCACGCCCTTGTTCGCCCGACGCCAGCGCTTCAACTCCCGCTGATGCGTCGCCGTTCTCATGCTGATCGCTGGAGGTATCCGCTCCCCGTCCCGACTCAATCCAACGTCCTGTGTAGACTCGTTCATGTCGTATTCCGTTGCTTGTTGTATACACGTAGACGAATCATCGGAAACCGTCAACAAAAGTTTACTAAACATTTCTTGCGCTCGTATACAAAGCGTGATAAACCTACCGTAAACAGTGAACAATAGGATTTGCGCAACCCCTGAAAATAATTTACTTAGCGCGTGGATGCCTAAGAAGAAACCATTGAGTTTCCGCCCTGATGCTCAACTGGAAGAGAAAGTTGGGAAAATTGTAGATGCCACCGGCCTGACCGTGCAGGATCTAATTGAGCGGTGCGTGCGCCGCGCTTTGGATGCTGTCGTGCAGGACGCCATATCCGAGCGGCACAAGGCCGAGGCATTGTTAATGCGCGAATACTCGCAGCCCCCACCAAAACGCAAGGCCAGTTGATTCCTGCTGTATTGGCGTGCGAGGAGGTGCGCCTTTTGGACAGCTGGCCGCAAGCAGGAGGGGTATCTATTGAATCTGCGCTCGCGCGGAGGATCAATGAAGCGATCACCGTGTTACTTTTAGTCGGCATCGAGCCCGACCAAATCACGATTGACATCGACCGCCGAGCCGTAATCATTCGCGCCCAAGAACAAATCCACCTTCGCGCCCTATGATTCTCGTCGCTCGTTCCGTTGGTTTTATCGTCCTCGGTTTTATTCTCGGCGCCGCGACCGTCGGCGCCTGGCTTGGCCGCTACCACACTGAAGCCAACGCCGGAGGCACTTTGCCCTTTGCTTTCGCCATCCGAACCGACCGCTTTACGGGCAAGGTCGATTGCGCTTGGTTCAACCCGCGCGACGGCTGGCGCCCGCAGGAAACCGTGATTGCGCCATAGCTACACACACACCACTAGACACGCATGAACAAAGCATTTCATTCGTGTTCATTCGTGTCTATTCGTGGTTGAAAATTCCCCATTGACACTCTCCGCGATTCGCGTATAGTGTAGCACGTCAGCCGAGAATGGTCCGGGCAGGGCCGGCTGACAAAAGCAAAACCCGCCCGCGTGTTACTAGCACGCCGCCCGGACCACAACGAAAGACAAAAGCACATGAGCGCCTACATCGTCAGCAGAAAACATATCGCCTACCTTCTCACCGCCATGCAACACCGCGGCATCTGCCGTCATGGTTTCAGCTACTGGAACGGCACCGAACGTGTTTACGTTCCTGCCGGTGATTACGCCGCCGCCGTGGAGATCGGAAACATTCTTTGGCAAGAGAACATTGCCAGCGTCTCCGCCCGTTACCCCGGCGAAACCCCGGACACCTTGCTAGGTCCCGTCGGTGAGACGTTTGAACTCACCACTCGCGACGTAACCGTGTTTTCCGACGCTGACCCCGTGCAAGTCCTGAAAGCGTGCGACTGCTACGAATACCAGAGCTGCGAGCACGAAGGCTGGCACACCAGCGACGCCAAGAAAATCATTGAAGCCCTGCGCGGCTGCGCGTGGCGTGCCTTGCCCGGCTACGATTCCGCCGCATGGGGCGCCCCGGAAAAGCCCCGCGTCCCCGCTCACCTCGTCGCCCTCAACTAAAACCCTCCACCACTCCACACCATGAACAAAGTCACCCTCGGAAACTACACGATCAGCGAAATTAAAGAGCCTATCTGCCCGCCTTACGCGTCGGAGAAAACACGCAAGCGATTCATCGCTTGGAACACTTGGAACGGTTTCGGTCGTCGGCCCAGCTATCCACGAGCGGCGCTCAAGAAGGACAAGCTGACCGCCGCGACCGCCAAGGCGCCAACCCCTGCAACCTGACACCTGCAACCACCCCGTGACCCTCGCCCAACAGTTAAAACGCTGGCGCCGCGTGCGCGGCCTGTCGCAAAGTCAGGCCGCGCCGCTCCTTGGCGTGCCCGTGAAAACCCTTCAAAATTGGGAAGCCGCCCGCAACACCCCGCGCGGCTTCACCGCCTCCGCCCTCCTCAAACTCATCAACCCTCCCAAACCATGAACATCATACTTTATTTCCACCCCGCAAAAGACTCCGCTCTTTACAAGCCTATGTTAGGCAAATGGCCCATCGACGTAGCGCAACCGCTACCGGCCACGCTTACCACCGATCATCCCTCCAGCAGCTACGGCTTGCCCGTTCTGCTTATTGATGGCACCGCTTACGGCCCCGGCGATCTTTCTGGTCACTTGGCCGGAGCCACTGAAGATTTGCGCGGTTCCGCGCACCGCGGATTCCTTCCCGGTGAACGCGATCACGTTCTGGCGTGGCTCGGCGATCGGTCCAGCTGGACCGTTGGAAGCGATTGCCGCCCCGGCTCAAACTGATTTCCTCTCTTTGCGAGTTTCTGCGTTTCGGCTTAAATCTTATGTCAAAACACCGCAAACCCTCCGGCAACTGGTGGTTCAAATTCAAACCCCACGGCGCCCCGCTCGTCGCCGGCTACGGCTTCGCTACGCGCGAACTTGCCGCCGCCGCAGAAACCGCCGCCCGCCGCGCCGCGCAATCCGGCAAGCTTGATCAACTCCGCGCCATCCTCGCGCCCGCCGCCGTCGTCACCGTCGGCCAATTGGCGGCCGAATGGATCGCCAGCGGCTACGCCCGCGCCAATCGCCGGCCGCGCACCACCGCCCAGCAACGCACGCAAGCCCTGTTCCTCGGCTACGCGCTCGATTGGTGGAGCGATCGCCCCGCGCACACCATCACCGGCCCGGACCTGGGGAATTACGCCGCCGCCCGCCGCGCCACCACACGCCCCGGCACCACCGGCGATCGTTCCATCGATGTCGAACTCGGCATCCTCTCGAACCTTTACCAATGGGCCGTTGCCACCGGCAAAGCCCCGAGCAACCCGTTCGCCAAACGCCCGCGCTTTCAGGACAGCGCCGAGATCGAGCACTGCGCCGCGTATCAGCCCGCCAGCGATGAAGAACTCCACCAGCTTTGCGCCCTGATTCTCCGCCCGGTGGGGCGAAACTCCGTTGAGCCCTCGAATGCAGTCATTGCCGCGCAATTGATGTTCCAAGCCCTCACCGGACTCCGCCCCGGCGAACCCGGCTTGCTCCGGTGGGATGCGGACTACACCGCCGGCACCTACCAACCCGGCCACCTGCGCCGCGCGCTCTACGACGGCACCGAGCGCGAACTACTCGCCGTCGGCCGGCTCAAGCGCGGACAAAACCCCACCGTCCTCGTCCACCCGGCCCTGCGTTCCTTCATCGAGGCCTGGCGCCCGTACTGCGCCGCAAACTACCCGGCTAGTCCCTGGTGGTTCCCGAACCCCCATAACCAACAAAAGCCACTGATCGAACCCGGCCACAGCGGCCGGATCCTCAACGGGCCCCTAAACGCCGCCGCCGCCGCGCTCAAAGTCGGCGAACGCCACGGCCACGCCATGCGCGCGTATCATGTCCGCGTGCTCCGCAGTCAAGGCGTGCTGGATGCTACCATTGCCGCGCGACTCGGCCAAAGCGGCGGCGCCCGCCTCATCGAAACCATTTATGGCAAACCCACCGACAGCTTTGGTGACGGCCGTTTCGATTTCCTCCCCAGCCCCGAGAGCCAGATCCGCCCCGCCTGGGAACTCTTTACCACCACCCCCGCCACCAACATCATCGCGATATGAGAATAACCATGCCGACAAAGGCCGAGATGGAAGCGTTTCATTTCGGTGAACAATCCTATGCGCGCGGCGCTGAAAAGGAAGACAACCCATACGGCGACGGGACCGGAAAACTCTCCCTTATGTGGGAATGCGGCTGGGTAAGCGCCAGCTGCAAACGTTTCGTCTCTCCGGATACCTCGCGGGATACCTCGGTGAACCGGCCGCAAGTGGCCGTAGTTGACCGTGCGTTGAAACCGCCTAATCCACAAAACCGCTTTACAACCAACGACAACCAGTCATAACTCGTTGATGCGTCCGTAGCTCAATTGGATAGAGCATTTGACTTCGGATTAGCAGTAATGGCGCGGTGCGTTTGTTGATGCGCAATTGGTTGCGCTTTACAGCCTCCGCAAGATACCTCGCTGGATACCTTTCACTCCGGAACGAACCCGGCTTTCTCACGGCGGGATTGCAGTTCGGACGAGTGACGTTTGTAGAATTGCATGGAGCCCAACTGGCCCGTGCGACTCCAAAGCACCCGTAGCGCATCGACTTGCTCGCCAGCCGGCGCCAAGTAAAACCTCGGATTGTTGAAAAGCTGTTGCGCCATGCGATAGCGGATGCCACCCACGATTTCCTGTAGGTCATCCACCTGCGCCCGGGTCAACGGATCGAATTGCTTGCCCGCGACCGAGAAATTGGCGTCCGGCGGAGTGGGAATTACCGCGAGATCCGACGTGCGCCGCCACAGACTGTAAAGGTGCAACGCCACCGGGTCATTGGCCACGCGCTGGCCCTTGGTTACGTCCAGGAACTGCGCGAGGTAGGCGTTTGACCCTTCGGGCGTCTCCGGAATCGGCCGGCCCCACAAATCGCGTTTCAGGGGCAGGTCTGCATCGGCACCGCGACCGCCGGCCAGACGTTGCACGCCGGCAATGCGGTTCTTGATCTGGTTGTTTAGCCGCTCGTCCAGGGCATCCCCGCGCAACTCCGGCTTCGCTTCGCGTGTCGCCCGGCTGATCGCCGTCATCGTGTTTGGCAACGCCATGGCGGACAAGCTGTCCAGATACGTCGCCAGCCAGTTCTCCGTCTTCTGCGGCGACATGAGCGCCTCCAGCAACGTCGCCGTGCCTTTCAGAAACGACTGTTGCACACCGTAGCCGGCCGTCATCTGGACGTAGTTCGCGCCGAAAATGCCCGCCTTCTCCGCCACGCCCGGTTCCTCCGGCTGCGTTTCCGTGCGTCGATTCACGTCGGCCACCGTTTGGAACACCGCCCCGAGCAAACCGCCCGCGCTGAGCACGTCCACCGTCACGTCGCCCGGCTGCCAGCCACCGGTTTCCCCGCGCAACGCACGCTCCAGACCGGTCATGTTCAGGCGCCCGGCCGGCATCGATTGCCCGGAAAGGATGCGGGCTTTCTGCTGTTCGTCGGATTGATCCAACGTCGGCGAGACCAGCCCCTTGTTGTAAAGCCATTGCCCGGCCAGAAACGCCATGCTGCCCACCACCAGCTTGCCCGCGGACTGCGTGGCCGGCCGGGATTCCCCGCGCCAGGCGTGCCGCCCGAGATTGTAAAGCGCCACCGGTGGTGCGTAGCTCAGCCATTCCCCGATGACATTGGCCGGCGTGGTGACAAATGGCGCAATCGTGTCGATGGCAAATCTTACCATGCCGTCCGGCTTTATTCCCACCGCTCTCTCGCCCGCCGCTTTGAACCGGGTAATGACGTTCTTCTGCTGATACACCGCCGCCGCCGCTTCGCCATCGATGCGTGCCACCGTCTCGGCATCCAGGAAGAGCTCCGGAAACTTCACCGCCTTGGCCACGTTGTCCGCCGTGTAGATCCGCATCCGCTCCAGCGCCTGCCGTTCGATTTGCGCGGCCGGCGATGGATCCTTGCGCAGCGTGGCGATGCGTTGCTTGCGGTTCAAGTCCTGCACCTTCATCGCCTCCGTCACCAGCCGCGCGCGAGCGGCGGCCTTGAAGGGTTTATCCACGGCGCCCAGCGTGCGGAGCTGTGCCGCGGCGTGCATCCCGAACGGCGTGGCTTCGAGCCCGGCCATCAACCGCTGCGCCAACGGCGTCTTGCCATTGCGTTTCGGTCCCAGCACATCGGCCAGAATCGCCTCGCGCAACGCCACCAAGGGACGCAACCCCACCCGCGCATCGGCTTTGCCCAGGTCCACCTCGGAACCACCGCGGCGCAATACCTCCAGCGAATCCGGCAGCGACCGCCCGATCGCCTTCATCGCCTCCTTGCTGCCGCGCAAGGGCACCAGTGCCCGCGTGCGTGGCCGATTGCGCAAGGCCGCATCCACCGCATCGAGCGCCACCGCGATGTTCCGCACGCCACCGCGCGCCGCGAGGTTCACCGTGTTACCTACCACGTTGCGCGCCTGCGAAATCGGGGCGATGAGATTGCCCTTGAACAGCGTGCTCAACGTGCCGCCCAGCGTGCGCGGTTCAAAGCGGCGCAACCGTTCGCGCAGGAGCGAATCCGCCGCAATCGCATCCGACTGGTAACCCTCCACCTGCTTGAAATTCGCGTCCGTCGGGGCGTCCTTCCAGTTACGCTCCGCTTCCTTCCATTTGGCGTTCGCCTTGATGCTTTCCTCCGCCAGCCGGCGAATGCGCAGCGCCTCCACCGGTGGCACCGGGTCGAACCCGCCCGCCAGCAATTGCTTGTTCAGCATCACCATCACGCCGTCCGGCGTGGACCCGCGCAACAGCTTGAACTGGTTCACCAACTGACCGAGCGACGTGCCCAGCTTCATCGTGTCCTCAATGACTTTCCACGCCGCATCCAGCCGGTCCGCCGCCACCAGACGCCGGTATCTTTCCAGTCGCGCCGCAATGCCGATGTTCTGCGGACCGTCCACTTCGACGAGGGGCACGCTGGACAACTCCTCGCTCGTCATGCGCGACACCACATCCTCCACGCGCCCCACGTCCTGCGGTTCATAGAAGGATTCGCGACCGGACCGCATCCGTTCCCGATGCACCTCCGGCACCGTGGCTGCCTGACTGCCCCGCGCCGCCAGCTTGCGCTGCCGCAGCCCGTTCAAATCCTCCGCCGTGCGGGAGTAAGCCCGCTGCGATTCCTCGAACACGCGGCGCAGATGCGGCCGGATCGGATCACCATGCTCCGCGATCATCTTGCGCGACCAGTCGGAGAACTTGCGGATGCCGCGTTCCAAATGCGCCGCACCTTTCACCACGTAGGCGCCGAACAATTCCGGGTCCAGCCCCGTGTTTACCCGCCCGCGCGCCTGCTGAATCGTCCGGTCCGCCCACGCCTCGGCGGCCGTGCCGGATACCATGCCGGGCGATCGTTGCTGAGCAATCCATTCGTTGCTCTTTTGCACCATCTCCCTGTGCTCCTTCACCGCTTTAGCCCTGTCGCGTTGCCATTGCCTTACCTTTACATCATTGGCCGCGCGGAGTTCTGGCGTCCCACCACTTGCTCCATACAACTTGTCTGTCGGACGTGGCTTTTCCTTATCCAACTGCGTCAGTCGTTGCGATGTCGTTTCCGTGGAAAACGGATTTTGCGACCAATCAATTTCCGCCGTCTCCGGGTTGCTGGTTTCAGGTTTCAGGTTCTCCGCTGCGGCTTCCTTCGTTCCCTTCGCGGGCTTCTGTTGAACTGGCTCCGGGGCGGGACTCGCACCCGCCTCCGCCGGCATTTCAGTAGCCTTTCCCACATTGACAGCCGGTGATTCGGTTGCCGGAGCCTTCGTCTCTTCTATCGTCCGAGACGGACGTTCTAGCACTTCTTGCCCTTGCCTTTCTTGCCTTTGGCCATTGTCAGTCACCCCCTTCGGTTGAGCTGGCGGTTCATTCCGCGCCTCAATAAAATCCTCCGCCCCACGATTGAACCCCAGCCGGCCGCCTTCCACGTCCGGTTTCAGAAACCGCGTCTCCGGCACAATCACGCTCGGCTCCTCGATCACGATCTCGCGGATGCGTGGTTTCACCTGCACGTCCACCACCTCGCCCGCGGGATTGAGAATCGGCACGCGCTCAAACACCACTTCCGCCGGCTTGCGTCCCTCCAATGGGCTCGCCATCGCGGCCTGTTCCGTCGGCCGCACCGTGCCCGGCGCCGCCAGATTGCGCGCCACCAGATCGGGATTCGGCAGGTCTACCGCTTCCCCCCTGGGATTCATGCGCAAGGCTGGCGCCCCGTTCACATCGGCCGGTTGCAAGGCATCGCCCTTCATCACATGCCGGCGACCCAGCTCCGCCATGCCCAGCTCCGCCACGCCCATCGTGATTTCCTGCGCCGCCTCCTGCGTCTTGCCCGCCTTCACCAGCTCCGCCGCGCGCAACACCCGTTCCGGTTGGTGCCCCGCCATTTGGGAGATCCACGCCGTCAACACCGTCTTGTTTGCCGCCGCCGGCAATTGCACCAGCATGTCCGGCGAGGTAAAGCCATGAATCAAATCCGCCGCCGCGTTGTACACGCCCGCCGCGATTTGTCCGCCCGTGGTGGTGGCTTCGCCCGCGCGCGGCAGGTTCACGCCCGCCTGCTGCAACACCGGTTCCACCACGGGCCCGCCGGGAATCACCGCATCCGCCGCGCGACCCACGGCGCCGGACACCGGCCGCGTCAACGGTTCCACCACATTGTCCGACAGCGCCCCGGCCCGGTCCGCCACGCCCTGCCAGTATTGGCCCGTGCGCGCCGCCTTGCCCTGTGCCGCCAGCAGATCCGACCGCCGGTCAATCACCGCCTGGTCCGCCGCCACCCGGTCCGGCGTCAGCCCCAGGTCTTGCAACTGCGCCTCGTAAGAATCACGAGAAGTATCACGAGCGGCTGGCGCCGCGGCGTCATCGAACGAGAACGAGTTCGCTTCCTCGAAACTAAATTCTTTCGCGCGTGGTTGAGAAGCTTCTTCAAACGTGAATTCGGTAGGCATGTCATTGAGCGATGAACTTCGTTCCATCCCACTTCGCCACCCCGCGCGAGGTTTCGTAAAGCTGACCCGCCTTCAGCTCCGTCTTCACCTTCGGCAACGGCAACGGCTTGCCCGCCGCCGCACTGCCACCCCACGCGCCGCTGGCTTCCTGCTGCATCTTGAACCCCATCTTTTCCAACGCACCCTTGTGTTTGTCGTATTGATCCGGCGTCAGCGTTACCTGATTGGGGTACCCACCCCACATATCCACCTCGCCAAAACCCATGCGCACCTTCGGCTGGTCCGTTTCGTCCGGCTTCATCGGTTCCTGCGTCTGCCATTGTTTCGGTCCCGTCTGAATCAGCACCGTGCCCGGCCGCGCCGCATTCGGCACCGGCGTGGTCGTGCCCGGCACAAAGCTTTCCGCCGGCTGCCCCGCTTCCAGCGAGCGCAACAGGTTATCAAAGTTCGGCGTGGTCAATTGGTTGTTCTGCGCCCCGGCCTTGAACACATCCATCAGCCCCGGATTCTGCATCCCGGCCACCGCGGAATTGAAACCCGCCTCGCCCGCGCGTTGCTTGCTGTATTCCACCTCGCGCATGTTCTGCATCTCGCGCTGCTGCGCCTGCGCCCGCAGCGTTTCCATCAGCGTCAGCTTGCCCAAGCCCGCGCGCACCAGTTCATTCTTCTCCGCGCTGGACATGCCCTTGAACGTCTCCGGGTCCACGTTTAGCGCCTGCTGAAGCTCCGGCGTGGAATTGAACAAGCTCTCGCTGGCCTTGGCCCGCACGTTCTCCTGCTTGCGCTGTTCCATCGCGCTCGTCAGCGAGTCCGCCAGCGATTTCGTGCCGCCAGAAATGCCCCGCGCCAGCGCCGAGCCACCCTCCATCGCGAGGTCCGCCGTCCGATCCGGTGTCCACATTTGAATAGCCATAAATCAGAAAGGGTTAACCACGAATGAACACGAATTTACACGAATAGAAATGATAGCATCCGCGTGTTTTCACTCTGCACACACTCCGGGCACCACGGGCCATGCGAACCGGTGTGATCGACGGGAAACCGGGCATGACAGCGACAGCACATCGCCAGATTGCGAATGCCCAGCTTGTCCGCTTCCAATTCTTCATTCGTGTCCATTCGTGGTTAAACCTTACGCCGCCAGTTGTTCATCCATCCACGCCCGCACGTCCGGCTTGTGTTCCGGATGTTCCATGAGGAACTTCGCGAACTTCTCGCCGTGCTTCGCGTAGCCCACGATCAGTTTCACCGGCGCCTTGGTGGTCAGCCAGCGACGGAACTGCCGCCACTTCGGACTTGCCTCGCCATACACTTCCCGCGCCACCCAGCACAAGCCCGCCGCCATGCCGCCGAGATTGCCGATCGCCCCGATGCCCGCGCCAATCAGTTGCATCTGCTGCGCCTTCTTCGCCGCCGCCGCGTTGGCGTCCTGCTGCTGATAGTTCACGCCGAGGCTCAGGTAATCCTGCAACCCGATGCTCGCATTCGGCGCCTGAATGTTCGCGCCCACCGGACTCGGACTCATCGTCGGCCGGCCCGTGGTGGCTTGGAAGATGTCGCCATAGAGCGGCAAGGCATTGCGCGCTTCCGTCATCCGTTGCTGGCGGAGGTTCTCGCCGAAACTCGTCTTGGCCAGCGCCTCGCTGTAAACATCCGTCGGACCCAGGCCCATGCCGCGGCCGGCCTGACCCTTGCGCACGTAGCTTTCCATCTCCGCCTGTTGCTGCGGACTCAGGCTGCTGCCCAGTGCCAGGTTGCTTTGGGCGGCGTCGTAGTATTGGGCAAGCAACGGATTCGTCTCGCGCAACTGCCGCACGTAATCTCCGCCCAACGCCTCGAAATCCGCGAGGTCACCCGTGTGCTTCGTCGTCGCGCTGCGCAGTTCAAACGCCAGCTGGTCATTGGCTGCGCGTCGATACAAGTCCCCGTAATCCGCCGCCTGCCGACGGGCGAGGTTCAACGTCGGTTCGTACAGCTGCGCGTAGGCGGACAACGCCGCATTGCCCTGCGCCCATTCCTTGTTCGCCAGCCGCTGCCAGTACGGCGCCTTGGGTTTGTCCTTGCCACCGAACAATCCACCAATCAACGAGCCCAGCGGATCGATCACCGCCTGCACCGCCTTCGGTTGCTCACCAAAGGCCCGTGCCGTCAAATCGTTCAATGGCGAATACAACGCCCGCATCGAGTTATCCGCACTCTTGGGCCGGCTGGTGGCTACGCCGGACAGGTTCGGATACGGCGCACCGGCACTCGTGTAATCATACAGGCTGCCGCCCGGATACGCCGCGCTGCTGTAAATCTCCGCCGTGTAAGGATTGTCGTAGGTTGCCATAGGTCAAAACGTATAGCCCGTGACGGACAAACTGACCGTCAACGTGGTCAATCGGGATTTCCATTGGATGTTTCGGCCATCCAGTCCGCGCACCGGCAGATTATCAAAGGGAGCCGCCGCGCCGAAACTGTTGTAAGCGGTGCCCATGTTCTGCAATTGAAACAACTGCGCGCCCACGAAAATTCCCGCCCCTGTCGTCGCCAGTCCACCCGTGGTCCTGGTGCCGCACAACATCAGCGACGCCACGTCCGTGGTGTTATCCGCCCCGATAAACCCCGAGCACGCCACCACTGTCGGCGGCACCGCCGCGCGGAACAAAGTTCGCGGCGTCCCCACTAGCACCTCCCAATCGTCCGCGCCCGCGGGCACGGCGGCCGCCAAGATGACTTGCTCCACGATCCACACCTGCCGATCTCTCTGCACGAACTGCACTATTTCACCGGCACCCGTGGCATTGAGTCGCACGGAGCCAATCAGCGCCTTGTAAATGTAACCACTGAACGCTGCGTTGCTCAGGTCCGGTCCGCCCGGCACTGCGCCGTCACCCGTGCCGGCGGATTCCAGCACACCGCGCACGTTGGTGCCGTCCGAAATCAGCCACAGATAATACCACGTATCCGTCGTGCGCGTGGCCCCGGTTTCCAGTCCGTTCAACGCGACGCCTAGTGACACATCGACGGTCAACGACACCGAAGTCGCCAGCATCGGCAGACCGTTGGAAGTCTTCAACACCACCTCATCGGCCGTCACGTTCACCTGATACGTCCGATTGGTAGGGTCAGGTTCCACAATGAGATTGCGCACCGACGCCGCCACCGCCACCGGCTGGTCCTTCGTCAGCAAAATGTATTGCGTGCCGTCGTCGTAAAGCAGGTAGGTTTGGTCTGCCACCCAATCACCCGCGAACAACGCCGCACCCCCTGGCCGCTTCACGCTGCGCGTCCCGAGCGCATCACAATTCAAGGTCATCGCCCCGGTGTTCGTCAGGCTGCTGCCCGCTTTCACCAGCAGGAGCGTGCCCGCCACGTAGGCCGAGAGCGGCGGCACATTCACCACCGCCTGCGCGTTGGCCGTCCCGGTCGTCACGTTCACCGCCGGCCGAATGGTCGCACTCGGCAGCACTTCCATCACGTCCCAGCCACCGGACCCCGTGTCCCGGCTCGTGTTGTAGCGGAAGCGTACGATGTCGTTCGTCTGCAAATCACCCGCCGCCACCGCCTGCCCGCTGCGCTGATACACCGGCTTGGCCCCGAGCGAATCGACATTGAGCGTCGTTGCCGCTGCCGCCGTGGTCGTGGTGCCAATCTTCGCCAGCACCTCCACGCCATTAGCCAGGGCGGACAGGGCAGGGGACAGCGCCAGCGTCAGCGCATTCGTGCCGCTCGTGGCCCCGTAAAAGTAAGCGCCCGGCGTCGCCTTGGCCGGTGTCACCGCGCCCGCCGCGAGGTCTGCCGACGCCACGCTGCCGGAAATACTGACCGATGGCGATCCCGCCAGCTTGCGCAGCAGGTTGTTGGTAACGGGCTGCTGGGCCACAATCCGCACCGATTCCTGTTGGGTTATACTCAGCGACATAAATTCAAGGCTTGGCTTTCAACGCCCGGCGATCGACCGGGAACGCTTCCACTTCACAGCTCAACATCTCGCAACGCCCCTGCGTATTGCGCAGCCGGAACTGGACCTCACGCCCGCGCCGGCTCGTGCGATAAATCTCCTGCGTCTCCTGGTGTTGATCGAACACCACGCCATTCTCCCCCAGCAAAATGTAACTGCCCGGCGGATACACCCGCGGCGTGCCGGCGTTCACGCTCCACGTCGTTTGTCCGGCCACCCCCACAAAGGTATCCCCGCGATCGTAGGTCACCCCGTTGTAAACCACCGAGGCATCCGTGTAGCAGTCCTCAGAATCCACGGCATACGTCTGCCCCACGGCAATGTCCGTGCCGCTGCTCACGTCATCGGACAGCGTTACCGCGTAGTCCTCGCGATACTTCGTGGCGTGATCATCGTTCTGGTTCGTCTCCACCCGATCCGCCTTGCCGGCCGGCCGGAGGTAGCGCGTGCTGTCCTTCGTCTCGCCCGTCACCATCGCAAACCGTTCGTTGGCGCCGTCCATCACGGCCTCTATCGAATAATTTGGATGGAACGTGCGCAAGTTTAACCTCATCCACGGAAAGCGTTTAATGCCCAGCGACCCCGAGCGATACGCCCGCGTCGTCCGGTCATGGTCCACGCCCGCGTACTCGAGCGTCCAATCCACCAGCCGCAGTTTGAACCCGATCGTCTGCCCCGTCGTGCCGTAGCTGCGCAACGTCCCGGCCGCCGCCACAAACGTGCCAACGCTCGCGCCTCCGGCGATTTCGAGACTGCCGTTCACCGTGCGCAATTCGTAGGCGCCAGACTCGTAGGCATACGTCCGCCCCGGCGTCAGGCCCGTCGTCACCGCATAGCCAAACGCATCGTAAACGCCCGTCGGATGCAGTTGATTGCCGAGTGATTCATACGCCACTTCGTCATCAAACAACGCCTCCGCGTAGTTCACGAAACCGTCCGCCGAGATGAACAACAACTGTTCCTCACCGCCCACCTTCAGCTTCCGGAAATCCTTCACCCACATGCCGGACGCCTCATCGTAGCCGCACCATTTGCGCTTGATGAAATCATACACCAGCACCGCGTTGTTCACGTTCTCGTAAACGCGCTTGACCGAGGCCGTGACGGCCACCGATTCCACCCCGTTCAACTGCAACGTCATCTGTTCCGCCGTGAACCGCACCGTTTCGGAATACGTGTCGCCGTTGATGGACACGTTGTAGTCGCTCGCGCCCTTCGTCCATTCGTAGGTCGCGCCCGGCACCACGGCCATTTCGTAAATGCCACCTGCATCGTACGTCGGCGAATCCCGCAACAGTTCCGGCCCGTAGGCCGTCGCGTCATCCAGCGGCACCGCCACATACAAACGGTCATCGAACAACTCGAACCGCACCGTGGTAGCGCCCACGTTCCGGTTGATGCGCGCAATGGTTCGCGCCATCTCTTCACTCACCGGCAGCGAGGACACGCCCAGCAAACCCGTGCCCGAGTCCGGCGTGATCTTGTAAATGCTTCCCGTCGTGCCCATGAACCACACCTCATCCGGCTGGTCCGCCTCGTCCTTGCCCACGTTGATGCACGCCTCCGGACACAACAACCCGAACTGCCGCGTCAATTCATCCTGCGTCATCGCCGCCAGATCATCCTGCGTGGAGTAAAGCGCGTAAATGCTGCCCGTCTTGAAGCACACCGCGGCGTGTTCCTTGCCGAACTTCAGCACGCGAATCAGCCGATCGTTACTCCCCTGGTTGATGCGTGCCTGGTCCCGAACGCCGGCAAAGCGCGTGGCGTTCAGGTAATCCGAGATATTCACCAAGTCCCGTTCCGTCTCCGTCTCCGTCGGCACGAACAACCGGGCGTCAATCCACTCACCCCGATCCGCCTGCGGAATGTCGTTGTCGCCATCCGTGGGATTCGCGCTTGTGCCACCCGTCACCGTGTTCGTCTGCTTCGTGGCCACCACAAAGCCCGTGTCCAGATTCGCCATCAACAACGTGTCCTTGCCGATACCGCGGAACATCACCAGCCCGTTGTAAGTCTGCGTGAAACTCACCGCGCTCGTGATGCTCACGCCCGCCGGCAACGGCACCTCGGACGAACCATTGCCCTCGCGGAACTTGTAGACCTTGCCATCCGCCGCGATAATCAGCCACACCACCGCGTCCGCGTCCTGGAAATAACCGCTCCCGTAATAAGTCCCGTACGGCACGGGCGGAGCGGACGCGCCCGTGCCCACGAGATTCGACCACGGCAACTTGAAGAATCCCAGGCGAGGTTCATCCTTGCCGAACCGGAACCGCGCATTCTTCGCGCTGGCCAGTTCGCCCGGCTGCAACACCCCCGGCGGCAACAGCTCGTTCACCCCCACGAACTGCGCATCTCCGTCAATCTGTGTCTCCGCTCGCATTTCTTGTTCTTCAACGTAGGTTTCAGATCATCCAACAGGCTTGACCGCCAAACGACATTCGGCGAATTTGATTTCGTCGCGGTGCGTGAGTGGCAAACGGCGCAGGGGAGAAGAAAGCCCCACAACAATGCGTTGCCATGTCGGACGAAAGTCTTCGTGGCTGTGGTGGAGTTCAAATCCCATACGCGACTTCAAAACGGCAACCGAATCCCCGCCGCCGCCCTGCCGGTAGCCTCGCCGCGCGTGGTCGTCTCCAAGCCAAGTTCCGCAAACGCACCCACGCGCTTGGTGAACCGGGCCTCGACGCCACCGCCCGCGCCGGCAAACAGCCGATCGCGCTCGAAGTCAAACCCGCCCTCCACGTAGCCATACGGCGCCACCGTATCCCACAACGGCGCCCGCGCCGTCAGTCGTCCGCTGGAACGGTCCACGACGGAATGCGAGAAGTCGCTCAACTCCGCCCGCGCACCGATACCAAACCCGCGCGTAATGAAGTAATCCGCGCCGATGCCGGTGCCCACCTGCACCGCTTCCTTGGCCCGCGCATCCGTCTCAATCGCACCCGTGCCGTAGAGCGACAGCGAAAACTCCTTCGCATTAAACGCCTGCGGTTCCTCCGCCCGCGCATACACCTTCACAATCGCCATCGCCACCAGCACCAGCATCAATGTTCTAAACAGTTTCATTCTTTGTCCTTTGGTTGTTGTTTTGCTTCACCGTAACTGCCGTTCATCAGCGCCCGCAGCACAATCAGAATGCTTGCGCCCGTCTTCGCCGCGAACAGCAGCCAATCGAATAAAGTGACACCTGCAAATCCATCCCGGCCCAGCGCCGTCAGCCACGCCGCAAACTCGGTCAATCCCTGAATGGCCATGTAGACGGCGGCCGTGACCAGAAAGCCCACCCAGCCCGTCGTTGCGTTTCGGATGAATCCACTCATGGTGCCGTATCAATTTTGAACCAGTGCGCAATCTTCGCCCCGATGAAGCTGGCAATGCTGCCGATGACAATCAGCGCGCCGAACACCTTGGCCATGATTCCCTTCATCTCCTCGCGGTGCAGCTCCAACCGCTCCACGCGCCGATGAATCCCCCCCTGGCCTTCCACTCCGAACAGCGTCGTGTGAATCTGGCCAACCTCATACGCCACCTTGTCGAGCTTGCGCTCCTGTTCTTCAGTCATTGTTTGATTCCCCTGGTGTTACGTTTCACCGCCAAGGCGTCCGGCGTCATCGCCTCCGCCTGAATCTGTTTCGTCGTCCGCACCGGAATCCCCCTCTCCGCGTGCGCAGCATGGGGAGAGGGCCGGGGAGAGGTGCTCTCAACCTTCTGCGCCGCACGCGCCGCGAAATCCAACTCCGCTTCATCCCGCGAGCTGGCCGTAATGGTCATGCTCAACCCGTCGCGCTGGATGTAGAATTTCGGCATTGGTGTGAATTCGTGTCTCACCTCGGCAAACCCGGCTTCGGCTCCGCCCGCACCCGATAGAACGTAAAGTCTTCCTCCGGCCGAATCGTCTGCATCACCACCTGCACGCCGTTGCTGTCCGGTTGGAACAAGCGGAACCGTTCCTCCCACGACAGCAGATCCGCCGTCCGCTCGAAGCTCACCGGCGGCTTCACGCGGAACAAGGTCGTGATGGGTTTCAACTGCCCCGGCGTCACCGGCTTGGCCGGCGTAATGAACGGCACCGACGGATCGGATTCACCCCACATGTTCGAGGCCGTCACACTCCATTCGTATTGCGACGGCACCACATTGGAGATCGTCACCTGGTTGGCATTCGACACCACCGCAATCGTATTTGTCACGATGCCGACGCGCTGCTTCACGTAGAAGACGAACCCCGTCGGATTCGAGTAATCCCACGCCGCGCGCACCGTCTGCAACGGCGGAACCTCCGCCCGAATACTCAAAACCCAAAACACCAAACCCAGAATTGTCACAATGCTTTTCATCGAATCTGCACTCCTTTCCCACCAAACGTCACCGAACGCCCGCCAATCTGCGAACTAAATGCACGGCCAGAACTGCCACCACCTCCGCCTGCTGAATAAGGAAACGCGCCGATGTCCCCGCCGTCCGAAGCTGCACCACGGGCGGGACTGGATTCAGTCAGATGGAAATCTCCGTTGGGCGTGGTGCGATTGACGAACCCAATGTAATTCTCGTCCGCATCGTAAAGCCCATTGGCCTCAAACGGATCTCCGATGGTGCCGCCTTGCAATTCAGCAAAGGTGACGTAACCGCCGCCGCCGCTTTGAAACACCACGCTCAGGTCATCCTCGGAGGTGCGGTAAATGTTGTAATCGAGCGTGAACGTGTCGGGGAGGTTCGCATCGAAGAAGTTCAACACGAACCAGTCGCCGGTCCCCGTGCGGTAGAAGTCGAAGATGTTGTTCCGAACGGTCACGGTGTCGAGCGTGTTCGGCGACGAGTTGAACGAAATGGCGGTCTGGCTCAGGAACGTATTCCATTCGATGTTCACCACCTGCGGATCGCTGGTTCCATCCGGCCCAATGTTCAGGTAAATCGCCGGAACGTCAGGCACGTTGTCGAAGACGTTGGAGCGGATGTTGCACGTTGGTCCTTCGGAGATGTGAATAGATGCGGTGCCGCCACCCTCGCCGGTCAGTCCTTGGAAATAGTTTCCGACAAAGTTGTTGTTGAGCGTGTGAAAGCTCGTCACGACGCGGCGGAGAAAGATGCCGTCAACGTGCGGATGGCTTCCGAGGCCGGCCCACGTCAGCAACGAGAAGGTGTGATAGTTCGTGAACGTGCAGCCGTAGACAGTGATGTTGCTAACTGAATCTCCGCTCGTTCTTCCCGCAATGTCGATGGCCCAAATAATGTTGGAGGTGAACCAAGAGTTGCTCACCATCATGTTGATTGTCTTCCCGCCGTCCGCCTTGATGCCGACCGGGTAGGTGATGCGATTGAATCCACAGTCTCGAAGCAGCACATTTTGACAATTCTCAAACGCGATGCCCGCGCCGACGACGGTGTTTGCGTTGAAGTTTGTTTTGTTCCGCCATTCCCCAATCTCCTCGAACAGACACGCGGCAATAACGAGGTTGGAGCTTCCGCCAGTTCCTTCCATGTCGATGCCGTAACCCGTCTTACTCGCCAACGGCCCCGCGCCCGCAGGATCTTCGTCTGGGTAGCCGCCAAACTCCTTGAAGTGAATGTTGGTGATGACAAGCCACTGACGAGCGCCTGTCGTGCGCATCCCGCGAATAATCGTCGGATGGTTCGTTGGATTGAACACGGCTCGCCCAGTTCCAAACGTCCCGGCGGAATTGCCGTCGTAGATGATTGGCGAACCGGAAGAGCCGGACCAATCGAGGTCCACCATTCCAACGTAGTTTACGCCGCCTTTGAAAATGACGGTATCTCCCGCAGTGAGTGTCGTTGAATCAGCAGTCCCTGTCGCGCTGTCATCACCGGGACAGCGTTTGAACGGTGAACCCGAAGATGTGCCCGAGTTGCTGTCGTCACCGCCATCGTAATCGACGTAATAAACAGCCCCGATGACGGCTTGTGCGGCCAGCCACAGCGTCAGCGCGATTGAAACAAGAAGGCGTTTGGTCATGGGAAACTGTAGGCGTTGACCATGTTCGTTCTCACCGGCCCAGTGCCCGCCGCGTCAGGCATGTTTGCGTTCCACACGTAAACATCCGACACCAGCATGTCTGCGCCAGAAGTCGGGAATCCAAGCAGCAGCGCCGTTGCCGAGTTGTTTCCAGCCGCGCCGGTTACAGGCGTCCCCGCGTCGATTTGCAGAGAATCATCTCCGCTCGTAAACACCACCGATACGCTCTGCCAGATGTCCAACGTCAACGCGTCCGTTGAGGCGATTGGCGTTCCGCCAGAATCCGCGCCATACACTGCCGTTGCGCCTTGTTTGATTGCGGTGCGCGTCCCTGAGTTGCCCGAGAAAATCACATCGCCCGAGGTTCGGGAATCGTTGTTGACTCCGATCAAATAGCTGAGCGGAAGCGACGGGGAAAGGGCGGCAGTGCTGAGATACTTCCCGCGGGCGAAGTCGGCCACAAGGATGCCGTTTTCGGTAACTGCGACTCCGTTTGTTACAACTTTCGGACAGAGATTGGTGTTTCCTTGCAACAGCGTCCGCGAGTTTCCAGTTTGGTCAAACAAGTTGGTGACATACGCATCCCCCGAGCCGACCCACGATACCAAACTGGAGATTTCCGAAGACGACCCAGTGACTACGTAGTTCGTCGCGCCGTCTGAAGAGCGCACCACCAAAGCCAAGGCCGAACCCCAAGCGTTCGTGAGCTTGCGACCAAAAGAATAAGCAGCATAAGCATTCGTTGCCGTCTGCTCCAGCGGATAGGCCACTGCCGCCGCAGCCTGCGTTCGGCTGGCCAACAGCGCACGCCTGCGATCCGCGCTGGCCGT
>JACCDG011882936.1_pt1 | contig 29851 bp, 26 predicted proteins | sample 7442471 | NCBI WGS metagenome assembly JACCDG01 (sample SAMN15323444, study PRJNA562643) | freshwater metagenome | isolation source: river surface water | place: USA:Blue River Watershed | collected 2017-08-17 | reverse complement strand
TTTCTGCCAAAAGGCAAGAGCGGGCAGGGATTCGCCGTGTCTTGCTTTTTTGCTTCTTTTTCAGCAAGGAAAAAGAAGGGAGAAAGAACAAGGAACTTATTTTACTTTTTCAGCAGACCCTACTTAACGGGCGGAGTGGGTGTAAAAGTTAACATAAAAAAGCGTTTTGGTTTATTGTGTGAGGTTACGCCAATTTATATGGGTTATACTGTTATCAATTTTGGATTTGCTTTTTAATACCGTTTGCATTAATCTAATGGTTCAATTTCGTTTCACTACATTGCACCATAACATTAATAGCAACGGCATTTACCACTGTAAATATTTTATTTGGATTGGACCAAATAAAATATAACATTGGTATAAAGTGCTAAAGGATTAAAGCTCCTTCCTTTTCAAAAAAGCATCCCATCCCTGGGCTATCAGCTTATGTTTGTATCCGCTTTTATCAATCATGTGACAGCCTTCGTTTTTATCTGTTATATGGCCAATAACTGTTATATCCGGATTATGTTTTACTTTATCGAAGTCGCTTAGCGGCAGGGTAAATAATAATTCGTAATCTTCTCCTCCGCTCAGGGCGCATACGGTTGGATCGAGGTTAAATACACGGGCTGTTTCAAAGGTTTGCGGATCGATGGGAATTTTGTCTTCATACAATATACATCCGGCATCGCTTTGTGTACACAGGTGGAGAATCTCGGAAGCCAGTCCGTCGCTGATGTCAATCATGGAAGTGGGCTTTACACCAAGATCTTTTAAAAGTGGCGGAATATCCCGGCGGGCTTCGGGTTTCAACTGGCGTTCTAATATGTAATCATGTCCCTCCAGATCGGGCTGTACACCCGGATTTTCGGTGTAAACTTTCTTTTCTCTTTCCAGCAATTGAAGCCCCATATAGGCTCCACCCAAATCGCCGCTCACGCAGAGCAGGTCGTTTATCTTTGCACCGTTGCGATACACGATGTCCTCATCTTTTGCTTCGCCTGTAACGGCAACAGAAATAATCAAACCCGAACGCGAAGTGGTAGTATCGCCTCCTACCAGGTCTACACCATAACGGGCACAAGCGGCATTAATGCCATTGTATAATTCCTCCAGGGCTTCAACACTAAAACGGCTGGAAACAGCAATACTTACTGTTATATGGCGGGGTGTGGCATTCATGGCGTAAATGTCGGATACATTTACCGAAACGGCTTTATAACCCAGATGTTTCAATGGCACGTAACTCAAATCGAAGTGAATACCCTCTGCCAGCATATCGGTAGAAAGCAGGGTTCGCTTATCCGAATAGTTGAGCACAGCGGCATCATCGCCAATACCTTTAATGGTACTTTCATTCTTAATCTCCGTAAACTGTGTGAGATGCTTAATTAAACCGAATTCACCCAGCTCATTCAATTCCATTCTTCCGTTATTTTCCAGCATAGTTTATTTTCTTGAAACTCCGTAAACAATATAGTTAGTTTTACTTGTAAATAGCTTTTCCAGCAAGAGGGTGTCCAGTTTTCCCAAACTCCTTCTCAGCGCCTCGTTAGGCCCCAAAGCACCCGCCACACCGGCCGTATGTACTTCGTAGGCATCAAAGGCTCTTAGCAGTTTTGGAAATTCTTCTTTTCTGAAATAATTCCAGTTGCCCGACCAGCTTACAAACAATTTCCGCAACCAGCGATGCACGGATGATCCCTGCATGTTTTCGGCAAAGAAAAACATTCCGCCAGGCTTCAGCGCTTTATGTATCTGTTCTATAGCCCTGTCAACATCCGCTCTGTTTTCGCGTCCTACACCACCTAAAACCGATTTCAACACAATAATATCGAAATGATTCGCATACGGTATATTTAATGCATCCACAACCGCATAACTTATTTTTCCTTTAACTGCATATCCGGCGTGAAAGGTTTTCATTTGTTCAGCCAGGTCGGCAGTATCGGTACAGAGTACCTCATGCCCTTTGGTGGCCAGCCAAAGAGAAAGTCCACCCTGATTGGCTCCCAGTTCCAGACAATGCAACACGCTACCTTCCGGAATATGCCTGTTCCAAAAGGTAAGGGCCTTGGTCCAGTTGTGGGTATCCCAACCTATAAAATCCCGCTCGGCAGGTACTATTAATCCTTTGCTGCTCATTTTATAATTTCACACATACATTTTTCGGTTCTGTAAAAAAATCGAGGGCCTCAAAGCCTCCCTCTCTTCCTACACCCGAAGATTTAACGCCGCCAAAAGGTGTGCGCAAATCGCGCAATAACCAGCAATTTATCCAAACAATACCACTGTGCAGGTTTTGAGCCACACGGTGAGCCCTGCTTATATCCTGCGTCCATACGGTGGAAGCCAATCCGTAAATAGTGGAGTTGGCATAAGTCATTACCTCTTCTTCTGTATCAAATGGCATAATAGTAACTACCGGCCCGAAAATCTCTTCCTGATTGGTGCGGCAATTATATGGCAATCCTTCTATTACCGTAGGTTCTATAAAATAGCCTTCGCTCCACTCACCTTGCAATTGAGCCGGTTTACCACCACATAAAATACTGCCTCCCTCTTGTTTTGCCAGCTCTACATAAGTCAGTATTTTTTCCATGTGAATCTTTGACACTACTGCGCCTATTTTTGTTTTTTCATCAAAGGGATTTCCGACAATCAGTTTTTTCACCCGCTCTGTAAAATCCTTTCTAAATTTTTCGTAGAGGCTACGCTCTACAAAAATACGGGAACCGCAAAGGCATATTTGTCCCTGATTGGAAAAAGAAGAATGCAGTGTAGTCGAAAGCCTTTTTTCGTAATCGCAGTCGGCAAAAATAATGTTGGGGTTTTTCCCGCCCAATTCCAAAGACATTTTTTTAAACATTGGTGCAGCAATGCCCGCAATGTGTGCCCCGGTTTTTGTGCCGCCGGTAAATGAAATGAGCGGAATTTCTTTATGTGCAACAATTGCATTGCCCACTTTATGTCCATAACCATGTACAATATTCAGAACACCTTTAGGCAAACCTGCTTTTATACATAGTTCCGAAAGCAGAAAAGCGGTCATGGGTGTAAGCTCCGAGGGTTTAGCTACTACACAATTGCCGGCGGCCAGTGCCGGAGCTATTTTCCAACTAAACAGGTAGAGGGGTAAATTCCAGGGAGAAATACATCCAGCCACACCAAGCGGCTGGCGAAGAGTATAATTTATGGCGGTGTTCTCCATGCTGTGTGCATGACTTGCATAATGCAGAATGGCGGTGCCGTAAAAATGAAAATTGCTGGCCGCCCTCGGAATATCTACCGTACGGGCCAGCGCCATTGTTTTTCCATTGTCTATCGATTCCGCCTTAGCCAGTGTATCCAGGTTATCTTCTATCAATGCCGCTATTTTCAATAGTACTTTCGAGCGTTTTTCCTTAGGGGTAAGCGACCATTCCGGAAAAGCTGCTTTGGCTGCGGCCACCGCCAGCTCCACATCACGTTCATCGCTATCGGGTATCAGCGAATATACCCTTCCACGCGAGGGGTCAACATTATCAATGTACTGTGCACTTAATGGCTCTGTCAACTCACCATTGATATAATTTCTTATTTTTTGCATGGTACTCTGGTTAGGATTATTGAATCAACCCGTAAAGATACAGAAGAAAAAAGAAAGCCGGTAGCGATTGCCCCGGCCTTAAACGATGGTGATTTGCAAAGAATTTATTCCACTAAGGCTTTAATGTTATTTAAACCCTCTTCAAATTGTTTATTCAGGTTTTTGGTGATCATCGGCCCCATAATACGCCCCATTGGGAAAGGCAATGGGCCTGAGTTCTTCCAGATTACTTTTATTTTACCATTGCCGGCGTCTTCAAAGACCCAACGGTCATCGGCTTGTGATTTAAATGGCTTGAAGAATTCCAGATCGAGCAGTACAGATTTATGGTTTTCCATCTGTTTAATAGTCAGTTGTCCCTGTCCTATTTTTTTTCCTTTCCAGGCATAACGGTGACCCGTAGTTTTAGGAGTTCCGGTAATTACTTTTTCTGCATCCGGCTCCATCTTGCTCCAGGGATTCCAGTCGCGGTAATGATTCAGGTCTGCCACCATATTAAAACATTTTTCTGCGGAGGCATTCATCACCATTGTTTTTTCTACCGTATAGGCTGAAGGAAGAAGCATTGCTACTATAAAGAAAAGCAGAATAAGACCGCCGATAATGTAAAGCACAATCATGGTAATTATTATTAGAGGTTAATATTACTTAAGGGGAATATAAATTTTAGTTAACCATTTACTGGTATCTTTTTCCGACATGGGATCGGTAATGTATTCTTCCAGGTGCGGCGCATTGGCTTCTAGTCCTTTGTCTTTTATGTATTCCATCATAGTACCAAATACAGTGTACATTTTTGAGTAATCGCCATAATAATCAACCGCTATTGTTTTACAGGCTTCTTTCTTCAGCACCCTGACTCCTTTAGGCAAATCTTTGGGTTCTGCGGAAACAGCTATTACGGCATCAAACACCATCATTTCAGGGGTATTTTTATAATAAAAAGCTGAAGGCGCCCCGGCCATTTCCAGTTTATTCTTCTTCATGCATTCGCCAATACGCTGATAGGCCGCTCCAAATTTTTCAGAAATTGTTTCACCGGAAGCCGAATCGGTAACAGCCAGATATATCCGGGCGGGTAGTTCGGTTTCTTTAAATTCCTGAGAAACCATTGGTGTTTTTTTGGCCAACTGGCAAACTGAATCTAAGTTATGTAAACCCTTTTCAAAATCGGGACCAATCATTTTATCGAGAAACAGCCCGAATATTCTGGCGTAGAAAGGCAAATCATTTTTCATGCCCCAGGTAACGGTAGTTTTGCTGTCTTCCGTTTTAAATGTATAAAAACCTTTTGCAATCCCGTTTTCCATAAAATTCATTTCGGTGCTAATCGAATCGGAAGGGTAACTTCCTAAAATGGTAATCGTTCCATTCCCTACATTTTTATGTTCACTGCTCCATGCATATGCTGCGTCTTTGCCACTTTCCGGACCACTGTAACTGAGCTTCATATTGGGGTCGAGGCGGTGCCAGGGCGACCAGCGTTCCCAGTTTTTAAGGGTATTAATCTGTTCGAATACCAGAGGTTGCGGCGCATTAATACTCAGGCTGCGGGTAACTGTTACGCTGCCCGGAAGAAAAACAGAGACAATAAGAATGAGGCCTGCAATAAACAGTAAGCCTAATCCGACTTTTTTTAGAATGTTCATGAATATTGGTTTTATAAATTAGTGCATCAAATATAAAATACTTCAGTTAAAGTGCCGATAAACTGAATACTTCCTTTTTTCTTACTCCTTTTTCGGTTTCCTCTACACGGCAGCATTCATTTACACTATCGTGTTCAAAAAACAATACCCAGTCTTCTTTTGCCGCCCTGCCCAACAACTCCGTTTTTTCCCTTAATGTTTCCAAAGGACGAACATCATATCCCATAACGTATGGAATAGGTATATGTCCGGCAGAAGGAACAAGGTCGGCAAGGTATAAGATTTTTTTTTCTTTATACTTGATCAGGGGCAACATCATAGCTTCAGTATGCCCGTTAACAAAACACACTTCAAATCCAGGTATAAATTCTCCGGGCTGATCAATAAACTTAAGATGACCACTTTCCTGAATGGGCAAAATGTTCTCCTTTATAAAACTGGCTTTCTCGCGTGGGTTGGGTTCGGTGGCCCATTTCCAGTGACTGGCATTACTCCAGTAGTTTGCATTTTTAAACGTGAGTTCCAGTTTTGTTTTTGCCGCATCGGCATACCGAACCGAGCCACCGCAATGGTCGAAGTGCAGGTGCGTAAGGAATACATCCGTAATATCATCAAAACCAAAGCCCGCCGCTTTGAGTGATTTTTCTATAGAAGCATCTCCGTGCAGGTAATAATAGCTAAAGAATTTGGCATCCTGCTTATCACCAATACCATTGTCAATTAATATAAGCCGGTCGCCGCTTTCTACCAACAGGCAACGCATGGCCCAGGAGCACATGTTGTTTTCATCGGCAGGATTACTTTTATTCCAGATGCTTTTCGGTACCACACCAAACATAGCTCCGCCATCGAGTTTAAAATAGCCCGTATTTATGGTATATAAGTTCATGATTTTTGTATGTTGTAGATTGTACCTTGTATGTTGTAGATTGTACCTTGTATGTTGTACTCTGTATTCTGCTGTAGTAGTCCTCTACGTTATTATATCGGTCAAGAACTTCTATATAGCATGGTCTTTCGGCATTTACGCCTTACATCTTATGTCTTATATCTTATGTCTTATATCTTATGTCTTATATCTTATGTCTTATATCTTATGTCTTATATCTTATGTCTTATGTCTTCTCTCTCCCCTACAATTGCTCAATTGGCGTACATACATTATTCTCGCAGATGTAACATTTTAATTTATCCTTAAAGATATACGATTTGTATATCGACTTACCCAGTAGCATACGCAGGCACTCCTGTATACCTTCTATAATACTGGGATGCGGATGTATCATATCGGCCAGCTCACGAATACCCTGATTCGTATGTACCAGATAAGCCACTGCCTGAATGGCGCTGCTGGCATGTTCGCCCACCGCCCGCATACCCAAAATGCGCATACCATTATCGTTGGTTACAATAATTTTAAAAAAGCCCTTCGTTTTTCGCATAGCTATGGCTCTTGCAACGGTACTATAATCCAGCTTCACCACTTTTACCGGAATGCCATTATTCCTGGCTTCCTGCTCGCTCATTCCTACCGCCGCTACTTCCGGATTGAGGAACATGATGGTAGAAATGTTTTGATAACTGATGGGTTTAATGGCCGGTCCAAACATACGCACTACGGCATGACGGGCTTCGCGCTCGCCCACACTTACCAGGGCTATTTCTGTGGTTACATCTCCGGCGGCCCAAATAGTACTGATATTGGTTTGGGTATCATCGTCCCAAACCGACCCTCTGTCTGTTAACCTAAGCCCGATCTTCTCCAGTCCGAGGTCTTCGATATTCGGCACGCGACCAACTGAAATGAGTGCCTTTTCTACATTAATTACTTCCCTGCGCCCATCTTTATAACTCAGCTCATACTCCACTCTGCCATTTTTTACCTCCATGCGTATCAGCGCAGAGTTATTATGCACCACTACTCCGTTCTGTTCCATATTCTGCGAAACAGTTGCGGAAATATCTTCATCTTCAAAGGGCAGAATACGGTCTGCCTTATCAATAATATAAACCCGGGTTTGCCCGAAATTAGAAAAGATGGTTGCAAACTCGCAACCGATAACCCCGGCACCCAATATCACCATGCTTTCCGGAAATTGCCTGAGGTTCCGGATTCCATCGCTACTCAGAATGATTTCTTCATCGATCGGAATATTGGGGAGATGCCTGGGTCGGCTTCCGGTGGCTATTAAAATATTCTCGCCATATACAATTCTTTTTTCGCCATTTTCTTTTATAATCCCCACCTCGTGTTTACTTATAAAATGGCCATGTCCTTTTTCGTAATGAAACCTATTCTTATATTCATTCTGCAATAACTGCAGGTGAACATTAACCTGTGTTTTTCTTTCAAAAATAGCCGCATCTACCACCTTCTGCACGGCAGTATAATCTACCTTATAATCGGGCATGGTTTCGCGAATGGTACTGATTTTCATAGAGTACTCCCACATGGTTTTGGAACTCAGCACACCATCGTATATACCGGCACCGCCTAATTTCTTCTTTTCGATCAGCAAAACTTTTTTCCCGAAATCTACTGCACGCATAGCACCTGCGTAGCCGCTGGGTCCTCCGCCAATAACTATCAAATCGTATTTTTCCATAATCCTGAAAAATATGCCCCTGCCCTGTTGCGCAGGGCACATTGAATTTATACAAGGTACGGCAATTTTTACAAAAAATATACTGAAAACAGGGTGAAAGAATTTATAGGTTCATCAGCTTTATCACTTTTTCCAAATCCTCCGGTGTATCAATACAATGGCTGTCGTGATGGGTAATCGCACATTTTATTTTAAATCCGTTTTCGAGCCAGCGCAACTGCTCAAGCGATTCGGCTTTTTCTAATGAAGAGGGCTGTAGTGTGCATATTTTTTCGAGTATATCTGTACGGTAGGCATACATACCCACATGTCTGTAATATTGGTGATGCTGATGCCAGTTTTTCTGATCCACGCCTTTTATATAGGGAATGACCATACGGCTGAAATAAAGCGCCTCCATTTTCCGGTTCAATACAATTTTCACTTCACCCATATCAAACAATACTTCGTGTTTGTCTACCGGAATCATTAAAGTTGCCAGTTCTGTACTTACATCTTTTAGTGTTTCGGCAAGCAGGTCGATCTGCGAAGGGTCAATAAAGGGTTCGTCGCCCTGTATATTAATGACGTGGCTATAGTTGTTTCCGATCTTCTGAAGCGCCTCAAAACACCGGTCGGTTCCGCTCGGATGATCGGTTTTGGTATAAACGACTTTGCCTCCAAAATCCATTACATGATTGTAAATCCGCTCATCGTCGGTGGCTACCAGCAGGTCCTGTAATGATGCGGCTGCCATTGCCTGTTCGTATACCCGTCTTATCATGCTTTTCCCTTTTATATCTGCCAGGGGCTTTCCGGGAAAACGGGAAGAAGCGTAACGGGCTGGGATGATTCCTAATATCATGAGGGAATAAAAACTAAGGTATGTGTTCCGGAAAGGTTTCCGTAATTATTTCGTTTTTTCGGGTAAAATAAGCAGTTGGCAATTGGTTTCGCTGCTCAATGTATGTTTTATACAGCGGACTATAATTCACCCGTTCACTGATGGTTTTATTGTAATTATTATAAAACCCGATAAGCAGCTCGCAAATTTCGCGTACTGCAAAATTACCACTTTCATGCGCTGTGATATAATCAGCCAGGGTATTTTCCGCTACATAACTATTAAACAAGGGTGTGGCCATGCGTTTTATGAAAAGGCGTAATCCGCATATTTTAGCAACATCCAGATCCAACACATCATCGAACACATAAGCAATGTGTTTGGGACTTAATCCGTGTTCTTTACATAAATGTTCAATGGCATCGGTCTTATGTGCTATTTTATAATAACTGGCCTGGAAATGTTCGCGCTTGCAAAAGAAAAAGGCGGTGTCGTTTTTTTCACCGGAAATTACTGCTGTAACCGGCAGGGCATTGTGATGAATGAAATAAGAAAAACGCAGGAGGTTAGTTCCCATGCTGTCTATTTCATTAAAGTTACTGCTTCCTCCGCCATCTTTCTGGCCATTGTTGAATACCCCATCCCAATCGAATACAAATGCTTTGATGTGATCGAGTTTTTGTAATATAAGCCGTTCCGGCGAAAGAAATTTGCCACCGATACCTTCATAAATGGACTGAATATTTTTGTTCATTGGTTGAGTTAATCGTTTTTCAAGTCCTGTATATCCAACATACCTACTGGCTGACCATTTTCGGTAACCAATATGGTATCTACGGCAGTTTTCTTAAACAGCGTGGCTGCATCATTTAACAAGGCACTTCCTTCAATAGCAATGGGGGCATTGTATTGCAGGTCGCTCATTTTTTTACCCAACACATCTCGTCCTTCTTTACTGATAATGCGGCGAAGGTCGCCATCGGTAAAGAGTCCCTTTACAGTACCATCGGTATTTATTACGGTAACGCAACCAAATCCGTATTCGGTCATTTTTATTATGGCATCGGTAAGGGCAGTGTTTGCATCCACTAAGGGGTTAATACCATTAATAGCTTCCTTAACACGAACGGTCATCAATCGGGTATCTTGTATAAACTGTTCAGTACCCAGGCTTGTAAAATTGTTTTCGGTAAGTTGTTTCATAACTTTCAGCGGTACCGTAATGGTATGCACGCCAATATTAATGGCATTGCGCACATGTTCTACATTTCGCACAGAGGAGAACATGATTTTGGTATCGTAACCATAATATTCCACGGCATCCACACATTGTTCTACCAGTGAAAGGGCATCATGTCCCTGATCCTGAAGGCGGCCAACCAACGGGCACACATAAGTGGCTCCTGCCTGCATGGCCATATAGGCTTGCTGCAGGGTATATACAAGGTGTACATTTACCTGTAAGCCTTCATTACACAGTATTTTACAGGCCCGAACTCCTTCTAATGAAACGGGGATTTTAAATACGGTTTTTGCAGGATCGAGTCCCAGAGCCAATTGACGTTTGGCTTCTTTCAGAATGTCTTCGGCTGTATTTCCAAGTGCTTCGATCTGCAATACCGGAACCATTTTCGATAGTTTTACAATGGTACCGTCAATATCAGTAATCCCCTCTTTTTGCATAAAAGTAGGTGTGGTGGTAAGTCCGTTCAGGAAGCCCAGTTTAAAGCCTTCTTCTATTTCTTTGAGGTTGGCGGAGTCTAAGTATAGTTCCATTTATTATTGGTGATTTTTTGATTGGTGATTGATGATGTGATTATTTAATGCCGTTAGGAAATAGGTATTCGTCCAATTCTACTTTCTGCCGATTGGCCTAAACATATTTATCCATCAGCATTTACCAATGTAATACTGGAAACAGTTTCAGACTGTTTCTCGTCAACCTTGGTATAACTTATACCGGTAAGTGCTTCAAAATCGCATCTCCACCAGCTTCGCTCAGTATAGCTACTATGCACCTGCTTATTTTTTTCTTTTCTTTAACCTGTTCATACTAAACCTTCTCCCGGCTCCTCCTGTACTTTACTTCCAGGTTATGCAGTTCTATCAGCGGTTTAAGAAATTCTTCGAGTTCGTATACACATAGCTGAGAGGCTGCATCACACAAGGCTTTTTCCGGTTCGGGATGCGTTTCTATAAATACACCATCCACGCCACTGGCTACACCCGCACGCGAAAGCACGGGCAAAAATTCACGGGCTCCGCCCCGTGCATCTGAACTGGGTATGCCATATTTTCTTACACAGTGGGTAATATCGAATACAACCGGGTAACCAATATTATTGAGGTGGTAAAAACTGCGGGGGTCTACAATTAAATCATTGTACCCGAAAGTATAACCACGCTCTGTAAGAATAATCTGATCATTCCCGGCATCCACACATTTCTGCGCCGGATGTTTCATGTTATCCGGAGCAAGAAACTGTCCGTGTTTAATGTTTACTACCTTCCCTGTTTTTGCTGCGGCTACTAATAAAGTAGACTGCATACACAGGTAGGCCGGTATCTGCAATACATCACATACCTCTCCGGTTGCTGCTGCCTGATCGGGATAATGAATATCGGTAAGTACGGGAAAGCCGAATTGTTCCTTAACTTTCGCTAACAAGGCTACGCCTTTGGCCAGGCCAGGCCCATCATAATACTTCAGGCTGCTGCGGTTATCTTTCTGAAAAGATGATTTATAGATAACTTTAATTTTCATCCGTTCCGAAACTTCCTTTAGTTTTTCAGCAGTTTTCATCATAATGCTCTCTTCTTCTATCACACAGGGGCCGGATATCAGGAAAAGTTCATCACTACCGCAGTGAATGTTGCCAACTTTAACAATCTTTCTATTCATACCGTTTTGTATTCGCTTATAGTCTTTTGTATAAGCCTTTAATGTAATCTATACTTACTTTGTCTTTCCAGTTTTCACCAAAAGCCTGATGCCACATGTGAGGCAGGTTATAGGCCACTTCGGCCATACGGTTAATCGTTTCATCGCTCCAGCCGGCTGCCAGATTTTGTGGCAAGTTTATTTTATGTTTTGTCACCATTTGTTTAAATTCCCTAACCCCCCGGGTATAAATATCTTCGAGGTGCTGAAAGGCCACACAATTGGCATAACAGTGCCGGTAATCCAGTATTTTGGAAAGTCCGTAAGATAACGCATGACAAACGCCCACTTCGGAATAGCTAAGGCTTAAGCCCCCCATAAGTGAAGCCACCATAAGTTTATCGTCGTTCTCTGCACTACGCCCGCTGTTTTCGTTCAGGTACACATCGCGGCATAAGCTCAGCGCCTGTTCTGCATAAGCATGACTAAATGCATTGTTCAGCGTACCGTTTTCTGACTCTATGCAATGAATATAAGTATCCATACCGGTATTGAACCACCAGTCATCTGGCACGGATGCAATCAGATCCGGATCAAGAATAACCTGATTGAAGACAGTCCATTCACATTTTAATCCAAGTTTTTTTACCGGACCGGTTAGTACGGCTGTGCTGCTGCACTCTGCTCCTGTACCACTTATAGTAGGTACACCCAGGTGATAAATACCGGGTTTCTTAATCAGGTTCAATCCCTGATACAATGTTGAGGAGCCTTCATTTGTCAGCATGAGGGAAACCGCTTTGGCAATATCCATAATACTGCCACCACCAATACCAACCACACCCGAGGGCAGACCTTTTTCGGCAAGAATCTTGTCCCTGAGCCGGTCTATTTGCTCAGTTGTAGGTTCGTGCTGGTCTACATCCTCAAAAAGCAACAAGTCTTCAGGTTTAACCGAGATGCGTGAAACAAGGTCTTTGCCTTTAAAGTAATAATCTACAACAAACACTATGTATTGTTTGTTTTCTCTTCTGACGGGAGCCAGAATTTCATCCAGCATATTAAAACTGCCTCTCCCGAAAACTACTTTGTCGATATTTTTGAAATTCTTGTGCATATAATCAACCTGATACAAACGCTGCTTAAATTCCTTTTTTCACTTCCGTTACAATTAATTCCTTTACCCTATTCCAACAAAAAAGGTCAATATCTTTCAATATTCTATGCCCATAATGAAGAGCCAATGCCATTCCTCCCACCAGAATAAAATTCTCCAGTAAAGGTTCCGCCATCGTTCTGCTCAATACATCCAGTGTATCTGGTCGGAGAGCGTTGAATTGCAGCATTTAAAATTTACAAACGGAATATTAAATACATGATGAATAAAATGCATGGTTTTAATACTCAATGAACGAGCATTTGTTGCTGCTTGCTCAATCCTCTCCTGCCCTTATTTTTCTTTCATAGCAAACCAATCTTCTATCCCTCCGTATTCCAATACCCGGCATATTATCCACTGGTAATTTTTATCCCACTGAATGGTACTATAGTTTACATCCCAGAATAGTTCTTTTGAAATGGTTTTCATTTTGGCTTATTATCTGTCATGGCAGGGTTTAGACATACTGTACTATTTTCCAACTTATACTACCTGAACAGACAGCGCCTTAGTCACACAGGCATTGATTTTCGCTGCCAGCTCACGCATTTCCTGTTCAGTCCAGGTACAACGCACACCAAACGAAATCAAACGCCCTACAACCTCCTGCGATTTGGGCAAATTCAGGTTTTTATAATCCTGTGGTGCACCCAGTACTTCAATAGGAAGTTTGGATACGGTACGCATTTCCTTAATATGATCCCACTGGTTGATGAAATGATACATATTCGTGAACCAATAGTTAAAGCCACCCACTCCTGCGGCATTCAATTCCGCCACCGTTCGTTTAGCCGCTTCGGTATCAGGCAGCAGCAGGTTCAGAAAAGTGGCCGAATCGCCTTCGGGATCTGCCAGGCGTGCAAAACCGATTCCTGATGTTTTTGACAATTCGTTTATAAGAAAACTTTTGTTCTTTCTGTTTTTTTCTTTGATCCCAGCTACTTTCCGGGTTTGTGCCACACCCACAGCGGCATGCAATTCACTTATCCGGTAATTGAAACCCAGGTAAGGATGGTTTTCCATACCCCGGTTATTGCCTATATGGTCATGGCCATGATCACTGTATACATCGGCCTTTTTATACACATTTTCATCGTTGGTCACGAGTACACCACCCTCGCCGGCGGTGGCAATTTTAAAGAAGTCAAAAGAGTAGCTGCCCGCTGTTCCAAACAAACCTGTGCAGGTTCCTTTATACGAAGAAGCAAAGGATTGTCCGGCATCTTCAACCAATATCAGCTTATGCTCCTTTATCACACTTAAAACAGCATCCATATCGGCCATACCCCCACACATATGCACCAAACATACGGCCTTGGTTTTGGCAGTAATGGCTTTCTTTATACCATCTGCACTCAGACAAAGGGTTTCGTCAATTTCAGCAAATACGGGAAGGGCTCCTATAAACAACACAGCCTCTATTGTGGCCATAAAGGTAAAGGGTGGTACAATTACTTCATCTCCCGTTCCAATACCACTGGCTGCAAGGGCTGTAGCTATTGCTGTTGAACCACTGCTCATAGCATGCGCATACTTTGCTCCCGTAATTCTTTTTACTTCACTTTCGAAGTCTTTTGCTTTCCAGTGGTTGTTGCGTTGTGCATCGTGATTGTACCTGAATAATACACCTGTTTCAAGTACATCGTTTATTTCTTTGCGCTCTTCGGCACCAAATAATTCTGTTCCTGGCATGTTACATGAGTTAGCGCTGCAAATATAGGAATTATTGAGCTTGCTCAGTATCCTCAAAGGCTAAACTCATTATGCAGGGCTGTTATACCGTTTGCATTAATATAATGGCCCTATTCCGTTTCACTACATTGCACCATAACATTAATAGCGACTGCATTTACCACTGTAAATACTTTATTTGGATTGGACCAAATAAAATATTTACAGTGGTATAAAATTCAGGAAAGTTGCAAAAACCGGAAAGAATACTAATAAAAAAGGCTCCCCTTGGAGCCTTTTTACAAGAAAACAAACATCTCATTAGAAATGCCAGAGGTCGTGCTCATATTGAAAAATATCCTTTTTAACCCTATCACTCTCTAAAAGAGCGTCAATTCCTTTGGCATATTCTACAATATTTCTGTCATAAACATTGGTTTCTTTAACAACAAAACTATTGAATTGACGCTTCCAGAAAATATCCTCAAAAGTCCTTCTCTCCGCATCGTTTTTGGAATTATACGTTTCGTTTCGCGCAAACAGCGGACGGCACTGCGGGAAATAGATCCAAAATAGCGGAATATCAATACCCTTGGTCTCATCGTATTTCTGTGGACAAAGCCCGAGTATCCGCACTTCCAGAACGGATTTCTGCTTGTCGAAAAACCAGTCCTCCTTAATTTTATAGGTCAGCACCTTTTCATAAATACTGGTAGAGTCGCAACGCCAAACTTTAGTAATGATCTCCTCTCCGGTATTCGCGTCGATATCCCGGTTATCAGCACTATCGCAAAAAACCAGTTTTTCCTTAATCTGAGCGATCTCCATTTTAGTAAGGAACTCCTCATCCTGAAAACAGTATATCTCCCCGGTAAGGGCTGCCTTTTTAATGGTTTGGATAAGCGACACGCGTCCATTAACCTCCGAGGTGGGGTAGAACAAGGGATGATTGATCTTTTCCCTCAGGTCAATAACCCTCCAGGTTCTTCTCTCCCATTGTACATCTGCTTCACGCAGGTAAGTGTATGGTATAAACCTCCTGTTAATGGAGTTTTCCTTATCATAAATACCATCCCTGAAATCGCCAGGTTGAAATACCTGAGCAAATCCCTTATCGGAAAGTAGGGAACTGAATAACGCTATTATAAACAATCTTGTTTTCATACTTGCTTTATTTATAGTTATATCGTCCGATTTCAGGTAAGGTTATTTGTATTAATTCTTAACTTTCAGCGTTACACCCGGAATAGAACGGATAGTCCCGTCAGGGCCTTTGGCTTTTACGTTATCGATAAATATTTTACCGCCCGTACTGATCTGACCCAATTTGGTTTTCATCTCCTGAGTCAGGCTGGGCCCCTGACCGGTAGCCACATAAGGCGAGCCTTTAATAATCGCAGTAAGCTCATAAGAAACCACGAGAAAGTTAGCTTGAAAATCAAAACCTTCCAGCAAGGCCTGAACACCACCAATACCACTTACTTCTATCTTTTTAATATCAGTAGTTCCCTTCTTACCGGCAACAGCAGCAACCGGATCAGGAATTTTCTTTACACGGAAACCTATTGGAGGCCCCTGAGGTTTCACGCCATCTTTTGTTTTAGCAGTAACGGTAATCTTACATTCCCCGGGCGTACTACACATTATCTCATATTTTCCGTTCCCTACCTTCTTTGATTTTGCACCACCGCCACTCAGTTGAATATCAACGTCGGTAGGCGCAACACCCGCTGCGGAGGCTGTAACCGGATTAGGTACACCAATATAGAACACATTCATTTTATCGGCAGAAACAGTACCCGCTGCTTTAGCTACCTTATAAGATGCATTGAAAGGATAATATTCAAATTCACCTTTTGGATTTTTCAAACGAATTACCCCACCATAATCCTGGTCTCCTTCTCCACCAGGAGTGTTTTCATACGTTCCAATACCTCCTACCAACTTTGGTAATGGCGTTCCTTCGTTTGTTAATTTTTTACTTACACTGTCGTATGTAGCACCCATCAATATCTGCATATTTTCGCTGGTAAAGGCATTGGAAGAAGCCGCAAGAAAAATATCAGCAGTATAAGGGCTTCCGGCAGTAATGTAACTGGATGGAGCAATAACTTTTGCAGACAATTTATCAAACTTAAATGAAGTTTTACCTAATGCGCCCGATAATTGAGCAATGAGTTCGGCCTCCACATTTTTCACATCAGCCTGAATCTTTGAAAGATTCGTTACCACTGCAGCAAGAGGCAAGTGATAAAAGTTCTGGTTCTCCCAGGTTACTTTCACATCATCTTCTTTCTCTTCAGGATCTATCGGTTTAATGGATTCTATTTTCTTTAATACTGCCTCATAATCATCCTTCAAAAGCTTATTCTCTCCTTTCTGCAATCCATCAAAAATAGCCTTCAGTTTGTCATGATATCCATCCAGTTTCTTACGTAAATCTACAGCCGAAAGTTCAGTAGTAATTGGGGTAGCCGGTTCAGAACCAATCAGCTCGTGAGTAGGAATATCGTAATTATCCTTTGCATTACAGTATTTAAGGTTAATGGTATCCGCTATTTTAGGATCTTCCATTTTCTCGGTGGCAGCAATAACTTTTGACTTAATTTTTTTAATATATTCATCCAATTCAGCAGTCATTTTCGTTATATCCTGTGCTTTATCATAATAAGGTTTTGCACCCGGACTACCATCAATAGCTTTTTTAAAGCCATCCATTAAGCGTTTGGTATTATCGCCAAAGTTTTCGTTAGTTCGAACCAAACTGTTATTTACCGTTACGAAACCATTCAGAATATCTTTGGATACATTCATAGCAAGAAGACAGGTAAGTACCAAGTACATCATACCTATCATTGCTTGCCTGGGGGTTTGTTTTCCTCCGCCTGCCATTGTAGTTTAATATTTTTTAGTTAAACGTTAATATTTCCTTGTTGAACAATACAGTATCCTGTTAATTAGGAATTACGATTAAAGTTCATTGCAGTTAACATATTACCATAAATGGTGTTAAGTGCAGACAGGTTGGTAGACAGATTGGAAATTTCCGTTTTGTATTTTTTGGTGTCTTCTACGGAATCATTCAGGTTTTTCATTAATTCTGTCAGACCATCGTAGAATTTACCAGTAGCTTTCAGGTGTTCATTGCTGCCTTGTAACTGAAGTTCGTAAGAAGCATTCAGGGCTGAAAGGTTCTTGGAAACTTTATTCAGCTGTTCTCCGAAAGAAGTTCCATCTTCAGAGCTAACCACCAGTCCGGTGAGTGACTCAGCAGCCCTTGTATATGTATCGGAAAGATTACTTACATTTTTCGCAGCGGATTTTACACTATCCACATAATCATTGGTAGCCGTATGTGCCTGTGAAATATCGGCTATTTTATTCGCATTTTCACTTAAGGTACGCATACCTGCTCCCAGGCTCTCAATCAGTTCCGGCCCAATTTTTGCCTGCTCCAGCATATTATCCAATTGTTCTGTAATGGTTCCGTGCTCTTCTTCTTTAATTTCTTCTTCCTCAACATGATGATGTTCTCCCATACCGGCCAATTCAGGGTAAGCAATAGTCCAGTCTACTTCTTCGTGCGGAATATCCAGGGCTGACATGATAAAGATGATCGCCTCTATGGACAGACCTACAATCAGCATAATACTTGCACCGGGCCAGTGCTGAATCTTAAACATAGCCCCAATTACTACTACTGCTGCTCCTAAACCTGAGGTTAAGTGAACCACTCTCTTAAAACCGGTTACTTTGGGTAATTTACTCATAGCTCTGCTTTTTTATTTGTTTGTTTGTTGTTGATGTTTCAATTTAAGTTTTAGTATGTTAGTTGGAAGCGTCATCTTTTGAACGTCCCAGATAAGTCATTACACAACGGAAGCCTATATAACATTTTGCAGTATCCTGATATTCATAAGTACGCGAGCTATTCTGAAGGTAAAATCCAACATCTTTCCATGATCCACCACGAATAACCTTACGCTTCAATACATTAGCATCTTTATCCTGAGCCTCATACTCATAATCCGGGTTAAGATCATGTTCAAAGTCATAGGCCGATTCATCAAAAGCATTACGTGTCCACTCTGCCGCATTTCCGGCCATACAATAAATACCAAAATCATTGGGGTTATAAGAATCTACCGGAAGGGTATGAAAACCACCGTCATCAATATATGATCCACGTATAGGCTTAAAGTTTCCTAAGAAACATCCTCTGGCGTTACGTATGTAAGGACCGCCCCAGGGATAAGGCGATAAATCGTTACCACCCCGTGCCGCATATTCCCATTCCGATTCGGTTGGCAAACGGAAATCATTTACAATAGATTCGCCATTGGCAGTAAGGAAATTGTTCAGCAGATTGGTACGCCAGATACAGAAAGCACGAGCTTGTTTCCAGCTAACTCCCACTACCGGATAATTATCGTAAGCCGGATGCCAGAAATACATATTGGTCATGGGCTCGTTAAAGGAGTAAGTAAAGTCATGCACCCAGGCTAATGTATCCGGATAAACGTTAATAATGTCTTTCAGAATGAATACACTACGATCAACGCCCTTACGCTGACGAGGAGTATAATTTCCCTGACCAACCGATACCTGGTCTTCAACTTCATACTCCCCCAATACTTTAGGATCTTTAGTTGGATCGCCAGTTGGCGAGGTAATAGTTCCTAATTTATCAGTAGCTCCATCATTTAAGGTTACACCATTAATATACTCACCCTGTTTGTAAGCATTAATTTGCACATCGGGAGATTTTTGAGGAAGGAAGCGGTTGCTTTTTGATGCAGCGAGACGAATGTCGATTCGGTAGTATTCGTAATTCAGTTTACGTGTATCTATATCTTTTCTGTTATAGAAACGTTCCACCTCCGGGATATAAAGCGGCTGAAGATCAAGTCGGTAATCATCATCATCAGAATCCCATTTAATTTTTGTACTCCAATCGAGGTAATAATCTTTCAGGTTATTATCCTGTTTGTACACGGGATACAACGATAACCAATCTTCCTGCGTAATCTGATAGCTTTGGGCATCTCCATTACTACCGGCAGCCAGCAGCACTCGGGCTATAGAGTCACGCACCCAATATACGAATTGGCGATATTCATTGTTGGATATTTCTGTTTCGTCAATGTAAAAGGCTTGAACCGAAACCATCTTAGATTTCTGGGTATGGGCATAAGTTACTTCTTCATCGCTGGGCCCCATGTGATAACTTCCAAGAGGAATAAACAGGGTTCCGTACGGATCCGGCTGATACCACTGTGGGCGGTCTTGAACACCAATCAACTCGCCCGTGTACGAGCTACATCCCGTTAACAACGTGATGAAAGACACCAGAATCAGTAATTTTTTCATTGTCGTTTTGTTTAGTTGCAAACAATAAACCAACTTACAGGCTTTTTGTTCTTTCTTATAACTTCCCATACCGACTAAATTACATTAATAACCGATGAAAAGTTATTAACTATAATTTGTTAGTATTAGAAAGTTTTAACGTAACAATCTATCAAAGGTTACAAAAGTGTTGATTTTTTTTTAATCTTCCAAAAACCTAACGTTACCGTGGCTTTGTTTTTTTACTGGTTTCTGTCTGATAATGCAATAATTTACCATGATTTCATGGGTACCTGCACTATAACCCTTTATTTTAGAGGTAGTAATGTCATAAGAATAACCTGCTTTCAAACCTCCACGCTGATAAACCAGCATAGGAGCAATAGCATCCTGCATACGGTAACTCATGCCTAATCCAAATGTTTTTTTCATCATGTAAGTCAGGTTCACATCCAATTGGGTTGAGGCTGCATCCGACTTCACTTTAATATTGGGAATCAATTCATCGTTTCCATTAGGCATCTGAAAATGATACCCGGCAATTACATAGTAATGGCGAGCCATTTCAAAGGTCAGAGCATAACCAGGAATTACTGGTGGTCCTGACTCAGTTGCTTTCTTTTTTCCCACCAAATCCTGAGCCGCTAAATGCCCGGCAGACAGGCCTAAATACATTCTGTTGGGAATGGTAAAATATAACCCTAGTCCGAAGTCCGGAACTAATTTATTCAATGCCGGCGCATTGGTTCCACCAGCACTGGCAGGGTTACTGGGAATAGAAGGATCGTTTAAAGTTTCCGGAGCAATCCAGGTACCATTAATCTTTTTTTGAAGTATCCCGGCATCTAAACCCACACTGAATTTAGCGGTATTTCCACTGGCCAGTTCAAAATTGGTTATAAACGAACCCGAAAGGCGGGCTGAAGTAGTATTATCAAAACCCAATTGATCATTCATTACCATTACACCCAAGCCAATACGATTATCCAGAATGGGAAGCGGCATATCGAAATTAACGAGGCCTGTTTTAGGAGCGCCAGGGAAATTTACCCATTGCTGACGGTAAAGGCCACCAAAGCAAATAGCATCGCTGGTACCTGCATAAGCAGGATTATAAGCCAGTTTGCAATGCATAAACTGCGTAAATTGTGGGTCTTGCTGGGCAACCGCCGTACTCATAAATCCGCTTACTGCAATAGCAATAGTGGTAAGGGTTTTTTTCATTTTAATGAATTAAGTTGATGCGCTGTTAAAAAATGCTAAATATACGTTAGGTAACAAAAATACATAAAGTATTCAAATATTCAAATTTTTCAACATAAATCTTGTTAAAAAGGAAAAGAATGCGTAAACTTTGTTGCGCGTATTTTTTTACTGGTCTGCCAAAAATTCTTCTTCAGCTAAGTTTTTGGTAGGTTTGCCACCATCTATCCGGAATTTCATCTTTGCAGGCAATTTCGTAGTCGTGGTAAGAACAGGGAATCAGTGTATGTCTTTCAAATTTTATTTTCTCATGACTGGGATAGGGTACCTCCATCCACCATCGGTCACTCTTGCCACTTTTATAAAAGTTGATTTCGTATTTATTATCCTGCAAAAAAACATGGAACCTGGTGTAATCCGGACTGGTACGGGTGGGAAAGTCTTTCTTGCGGTTATAGAAGCCATCCATAAAACACCACAGCATCTGTGCGGCAAGATGAGCGGTTTTTCCCTGAGTATCAAAAGCAGGATTGATTTCATAAATACCCAATGAACTCAGCTTATCATTCATGCCGGCATAACGCATCATCTGACAGGCTTCTTCGGCATAAAAACCATTGGGCGAAGCCTGTGCATGCGCCGGAGCATCGCTGTGCTTAACCGCTGAAATATCAAAGCTCAGCATGTCGGCATGTCGGATAATGGGCTCCGCTTCGTGAATATTATCGCGTATCTCCCCTAAACGGTAGGCGTCAAAATACAGTTTAGACATCATACTAAGGGAAGACTGATCTACCAGATAAGTCTGGTATCCGATATTGCTGTAATTAAACAGGAAATTGGGCTGGTAAAGAATGATTTTTCCAAGGAAAGACTTGTTATTAATATCTTCTTCCGGACTGCCGAGATCAAAGGTGTTATCTACGCTAACAATGTTAATGGTCTGCTCTAATTTTTCGTAGCTTTTAAACTGTGCAAAAGATAAATCCTGCGAACCGCCGATAATAAGTGGTACAATATTCTGTTTCATCAGGTAAGCTGCCGTTTCGGCCAGGGCATAATAAGTATCTTCGGTTTCAAAACCCGCTTGTATATTACCAAGGTCAACTGCCTTCAAATTGTAATTTCCGGGAAAGAGGCGGTAAAGGAATTTACGGACTTCGTCGGGTGCCGCCGCAGATCCTCTGTTTTCAGAAGCATTGCGGTCTTCACAAACTCCGATAATCGCTATGTCTGTATCTTCTGTTTCCGGAAAGTCTGATTCCTGACTATAAATATTCAGCTTACTCCCAAATTGATTTTCACGATAAGAAATCCCTTCGGAAATACTCCGCATATCTATGGCTTGAAAAAAATGAGCAATATCAGACATGAAGCAATGTGTATAATTCAAACGAAGGTACACATTAGAGGAAGTAAAGGATTTACTTCCTATTGAAAGTAATTAACAGCCAATATTGGAAAAGATGAATCCTTCGGCCTCCGGAAAAAGGAAGCAGCAGGATCATTTATTTATTTCTTCGCTTTAGTTGCTGCCTTCTTGATGGCCTTTTTTGCAGCCGCCTTCTTAGCCGGGGCTTTTTTTACCGCAGCCTTTTTAGTGGTTTTTTTGGCAGGTGCCTTTTTGGTGTCCGCCTTTTTTGCACTGGCATTTTGCACAGCCTGTTCATAGGCATCAATTCCACCAATGAGCTGAACTATATCCGCAAAGCTCAATTTGGCAGCTTCAGCGCTTTTCGGAATTTTGAAATTGGTCTTACCCAAAGCAATGTATGGTCCCCATCGCCCATTCAGTACCTGCAAATCCGGATTTTCATCATAAGTCTTAATTATTCTTTCTGCATCCGACTTACGTTTAGCCTCTATCAGCTCCGTACAACGATCCAGACTCACTTCAAAGGGGTCGTCTTCCTTTTTGAGTGAAGTAAAGGCATTATTGTGAAGGATATATGGCCCGAAACGCCCGATGTTTACTTTTACCTCTTTGCCTTCAAACTCACCTACCACACGCGGCAAACGAAACAAGGTAAGCGCCTCATCAAGACTTATCGTTTCCATGCGCTGATTGGGGCGCAAGCTGGCAAAGCGGGGTTTTTCTTCTTCGTTGTTGCCCTCGCCAATCTGTGCCAGGGGGCCATAACGGCCAATACGAACATAAACATTTTTACCACTTACCGGCTCCACTCCCAGCAAACGCTCGCCACTTGCTCTTTCGCTATTGTCTATGGTTTTCTCTACATCCTTATGAAATGGGTTGTAAAAATCCTTCAACATGTGCGTCCAGTCTATTTTACCTTCAGCAATCTCATCGAACTCCTCCTCAACTCTGGCGGTAAAATGGAAATCCATTATATCCGGGAAATACTGTAGCAAAAAGTCGTTTACGACCATACCAATATCGGTAGGGAACATCTTTGCTTTTTCAGCACCGGTATTTTCGGTTTTTACCTCATGTTTGAGTTGCTGTGCTACAAGGGTTAGAACATGATAATTTCTTGGTGTTCCCTCCCTGTCTGTTTTTTCTACATAATTCCTTTTCTGAACGGTAGAAATGGTTGGAGCATAGGTAGAAGGCCGCCCGATACCAAGCTCTTCCAGCTTCTTTACCAGACTGGCCTCCGTATAACGCGGAGGGTGATGGGTAAAGCGCTCGGTGGCCGTTATCTCATTAATATTCAGCTTATCCCCTGTTTTCATGGGGGGCAGCATAGCGCTGTTGTCCTCTTCATTTTCTTCGTCCGTTCCCTCGAGGTATACTTTAAGAAACCCGTCAAATTTCAACACTTCCCCCTGCGCAACAAACAGTTCGGATGTACCTGAAATATTTATTTTTGCAGTGGTTTTCTCCAGCTCGGCATCGGCCATCTGTGAGGCAATGGTGCGTTTCCAGATAAGATCGTAAAGGCGCTGTTCGTTTCGTTCGCCATCCACATTCTGGTTTTCGATATACGTAGGGCGTATGGCCTCGTGCGCTTCCTGAGCTCCTTTGCTTTTTGTTTTATACTGACGGGGCTGGTAATATTTATCTCCGTAATTATTATGAATAGCCTGATTGGCTTGTGTCATTGCGGTTTCCGACAGGTTTACAGAGTCGGTACGCATATAGGTTATTTTACCTGCTTCGTATAATTTTTGGGCCACTACCATGGTTTGTGCCACCGAAAAGCCCAGTTTACGAGCCGCTTCCTGTTGCAACGTAGAGGTTGTAAATGGGGCTGCCGGTGAACGCTTTGCTGGTTTTGTTTCTAAAGATGAAATGGTAAAATCGGCTCCTTTGCATTTATTCAAAAAAGCCTCAGCTTCTTCTTTGGTAGCAAAGCGTTTATCCAATTCGGCCTTTAGCACAGCGTTGCCCACCTGAAAGAGGGCAACTACTTTATAAGCAGAAGTGGAAGTAAAGTTCTGAATCTCCCTCTCCCGTTCTACAATCAGGCGTACAGCCACCGATTGCACCCTGCCTGCCGATAAACTCGGACGCACTTTTTTCCATAGTATTGGTGATAATTCAAAACCAACCAGGCGATCCAGGATACGACGTGCCTGCTGTGCATCCACTAAGTTTTTATCAATACTACGTGGATTTTGAATGGCTTTTAGAATGGCTGGTTTTGTAATCTCGTGAAAAACAATACGTTTGGTTCGATTCTGTTCCAGATTCAGGGTTTCAAACAAATGCCAGGATATAGCTTCTCCCTCCCGGTCCTCATCGGTTGCCAGCCATACCATTTCGGCTCCCTTTGCTAACTTTTTCAACTCGGCCACCACTTTTTCCTTATCTGGGCTCACTTCGTAAGTTGGTTCAAAACGATTTTCAATATTTACACCCAAACCCTTCTTCACCAAGTCACGAACATGACCAAAGCTCGACTTAACGGTAAAATCCTTCCCCAGAAATCCTTCTATGGTTTTGGCTTTTGCAGGCGACTCCACTATAACCAGGTTTTTCGACATACGATTTTTGTTTATTAATTGATAATCAGGTGATTAATCCGATTCTAAAGAACTTCTCCCTCCTTTTTCCTCACTACTGCCGAAGCAAAAACGTGCAAAGAAAAAAAATAAAATCGATAAAATCCAAATTGATTTTGAATGAACGGGTGTAAATGGGAGATTCGTATGTTAAATTTTATTAAAGAATCCCTTTTCTCAATGTCAAATTGGCAGTTTTTTCCTAAATTTGTTGTCCCAATTTTTTATCAGGCGAATGGAGAACAAAATTATAGACGAAAGTAAACAGGGAGAAGCCCTGATGATAGAAAATACTTCTTCTTCCGGTAAAAAACTGTTTCTGGAAAGTTACGGTTGTCAGATGAATTTTTCCGATAGCGAAATTGTGGCTTCTATTCTTACCAGCAAGGGATATTCTACCACTAAAAATTTTGAAGAAGCCGACGTCATTTTTGTCAATACCTGCGCCATACGCGAAAATGCCGAATCGAGAGTTAGACAGCGCCTTCAGGATTTTAAAAAGGTAAAGCAGAAAAAACCGGATACCGTTATCGGGGTGTTGGGGTGTATGGCCGAACGGTTAAAATCGCAGTTTCTTGAACAGGAAAAATTATTGGATATTGTAGTAGGTCCTGATGCCTACCGTGATTTACCGCAATTACTGGAACAGGCTGAAAGTGGTCAAAAAGCAGTTAACGTTATTCTATCCAGAGAAGAAACCTATGCCGATATTAGTCCGGTAAGGATTGACAGCAACGGGGTAAGTGCGTTTATCAGCATTACCAGGGGTTGCGACAACATGTGCAGTTTCTGTGTAGTACCCTTTACCCGTGGCCGCGAACGCAGTCGTAATCCGGAAAGCATTGTAGCAGAAGCCTGCGACCTTTTTGAAAAAGGTTATCGCGAAGTAACCCTGCTCGGGCAAAATGTAGACTCGTATTTATGGGCTGGAGGAGGCTTAAAAAAAGAAATTCTTACTGAGCAGCAAAAAGCTGCATCTGTAAATTTTTCGGGACTACTCGAAATGATAGCGTTGATTCATCCGGATCTCAGGGTACGTTTTTCAACCTCTCACCCAAAAGATATGACCAATGAAGTTTTGGAGGTGATGGCGAAATATGATAACATTTGCAAGTACATTCACCTGCCTGTACAAAGCGGCAACAGCCGTATACTTGAACTTATGAACCGCGGATATAACCGGGAATGGTATTCCGACCGCATTGCCGCCATTAAACGTATCATGCCGGACTGTGGAATCAGTACTGATATTATCTCCGGCTTTTGCAGTGAAACAGAAGAAGAACATCAGGACACCCTTCGTTTGATGGAACAGGTGCAATATGATTTTGCCTATATGTTTATGTACAGCGAACGACCCAAAACCCTTGCTGAACGCAAATACAAAGACGATATTGCCGAAGAAGTAAAGAAACGACGCCTACAGGAAATAGTGCAACTTCAGCAACAACACAGCGCCCTGAAAACTAAAGCTGCCGTGGGTAAGGTACACCGGGTGCTGATAGAGGGTGTTTCTAAAAAATCGGAAGCGCAGCTCTGTGGCCGGAACTCGCAAAACACCATGGTGGTTTTCGATAAAGGCCAATATAAAAAAGGAGAATACGTAAATGTATTAGCGGAAAGCTGTACAGCTACGACATTAATTGGGAGAGTGATTTGAAAATTTGAAGATGTGCCAATTTGAAAATTATTTGACTAACTATTCAACGGCTCTCATTTTCAAATCTTCAAATCAATTAATTTTCAAATCAACTAAATGACTATCCAGGATATTAAACAACGCTTCGGCATTATTGGTAGTTCACCGCTATTAGACAGGGCTATTGATATTGCCCGTCAGGTAGCGCCTACCGACTTAAGTGTACTCATTACAGGGGAAAGTGGAACCGGTAAGGAAGTCTTTCCGCAAATCATACATCAGTTCAGTGCCCGTAAACACGGAGCCTATATTGCCGTAAACTGCGGTGCTATTCCGGAAGGTACTATTGATTCGGAATTATTCGGACATGAAAAAGGTTCTTTTACCGGCGCCCATGAAGCCCGTAAAGGTTATTTTGAGGTAGCCAGCGGCGGTACCATTTTTCTGGATGAAGTGGGAGAATTGCCCTTAGCCACACAAGCCCGGCTGCTTCGGGTACTGGAAACTGGTGAATACATAAGAGTTGGCAGCAGCAAAGTACAGAAAACCGACGTAAGGGTGGTAGCCGCAACCAATATTAACTTTTCACAGGCTATAGAAAAGGGTAAATTTCGGGAAGATCTCTACTACCGTTTAAATACGGTTCCTATTGTTCTGCCCGCTCTGCGCGAAAGAAAAGAAGATATATACCTGCTTTTCCGCAAATTTGCGGTGGACTTTGCTGCCAAATACCGAATGCCGGTAATTAAACTGGACACAGAGGCCGAACAGGTTCTTACGGCTTATTACTGGCAGGGTAATGTACGCCAATTAAAAAACATTGCAGAGCAAATTTCCATTATTGAAAAAAACCGGGAGATTAATGCTGACACTTTACTCAAATATCTCCCGCAACACAATGCCTCTACTCTTCCAAGCCTTATAAAAACTGATGCTTCCGCAACAGGCGGAAACGAATTTTCAGAAAGGGATTTGTTGTATAAGGTTTTGTTTGATATGAAGAAAGACCTGAACGATCTTAAACGGGTAGTACGTGATATTGTTCAGTTCAACGGCGGGCAGGTAAAACACATTTCTGCTGAAGACCTTCAGGTCATGAACAGAATGTATGATGAAAGCGAGGCAGCAGAAGGCAATAATGGTATTACAATACACCAACCGGCCATAATTAATAATCCTCCTGGTGTTCCGGTAAAATATAACGAGCCTATTGTAATAGAAGAATCTTTATCACTACAGGACAAAGAAATAGACATGATTAAGAAAGCTCTGCAAAAGCATAAAGGAAAGCGAAAATATGCCGCTAAAGAGTTGGGCATCAGTGAGCGTACATTGTACCGTAAAATAAACGAATATCATATTAAGGATTAAGGTGCGTAACATTGCTTTCTATATAGTCTTATCTGGTCTTTTACACGCTTGTGGCGGTATAAAGTATGGATTCAAAGGTGTAAGTATACCGCCGGAGGCTAAAACTGTTTCTGTGGCTTTCTTTCAAAATAATGCGGCAATGGCGAGCCCTTTAGAAGCCCAAAAGTTTACCGAAAAATTGCGTGATATGGTATCTTCTCAAACTAATCTGGCACTGGTAAAACAAAACGGTGATTTACAATTTGAAGGATCTGTTTCCGATTATGGGATAACTCCTGTAGCCATTCAAAGCTCCGACCAGGCCGCCATGAACCGGCTAACCATTACGGTGCTGGTAAAATACTCGAACCGGTTTGAGGTAGCGAAAAACTTCGAACAATCTTTCAGTCGTTTTTCAGATTATCCGACCTCTAAAAATTTGTCGGAAGTGGAAAACAGTCTGATGGAAGATATTAACCGGCAGTTGACAGAGGATGTATTTAACAGAGCCTTTAATAACTGGTAGTGTTAAGTAAAAAGTAAAAAGCCATAAGCCAAAAGGCTGAAATTGCGGTTAGCCATGAGTTTATTGATATTTCTATACGTCTTAATAATCTTACCATAACAGTAGTATATAAAAGGGATGAGACTGGAACAGTTTATGCACTTGGTAGAAAACCCCTTGTTACTAAACGAGGCGCATCTGCCTGACCTGAATGAACTGCTGCAAACCTATCCTTATTTTCAGTCGGCGCATTTATTGTATGCAAAAGCCTTAAACAATATCCATCATATCGCCTACCATCAGGTTCTAAAAAGAACTGCGGTAGTGGCTGGCAATCGGGAAATATTGTATAAGCTGATCAAGCTGAAGACAGAGGAAAAGCAGCAGGAAAACCAACTTAGTGTTCCGGAACTAATTCGGGAACAGAAAAACAAAAAAGAGGAAATAACTGATGTTAAACCGGATTTACTTGACAATCTCCGTCAACTAAGTGTCTATCCGGAAATTGAAAAAAATCATGAACTACACATCATTTTTGTAGAAGATACCACAAAAGAAAAAAAAGAGGAGAAAACGAAAACTACCTCTGAAAAAGAAATTGCCGGCACCTTACATATTCCACCGCCTGATCTGGAAGAAAAACCAGAAAGTATTGATGACTTGATTGCGAAACCGGCTGTTACTGCGTACATAGAAAAGGAGGTTTTAAAGATCACTCAAATTGACAGCTCCCGGAAAACGGCTCCGGAGTTGAAACCAGAGGCTCCTGTAAGATCGGATAAAACCGTCCCGTATAGTTTTAGCGATTGGTTAACAACACTAAAAGGAAGGGAAATACATGAAACCGTTGAGGCTTTGAAAAACCAGGGGAAAACAGCAGAATCTGCTGAACTAACCCGTAGAGAAAAACAACTTGGAAAAGAGAGAAAAAGCAACCAACAACAGCTTATTGATGAATTGATAAAAAAGGAGCCCAAAATATCGAAACTAAATCCTGAAAAAAACTTTTACTCCGCTGTAGATACAGCCCGGAGTAGTGTGCTGGAAGACGAAAGTTTAGTTACGGAAACCCTGGCTAAAATATATGCGCTTCAGGGAAACCATGCCCGCGCCATAAGGGCTTACGAAATATTATGTTTGAAATATCCCGAAAAAAGTGTTTACTTTGCGTCCCTTATTGAAGAAATAAAAAATAAATTAAAATAAATTAAGTCATGAGTGCTTTTCTTTCTATTCTGATCATTTTAATCTGTCTGCTGCTGATTCTGGTAGTACTGGTGCAAAACAGCAAGGGTGGCGGACTGGCCAGTGGCTTTGCCTCCAACAATCAGGTTATGGGCGTACGCCGAACTACGGATGTGCTTGAAAAAGCTACCTGGGGTTTTGCCATTGCTTTGTTCGTGCTGGCCATGTTGTCGTCTCCCAAAAGCCAGGGTGCTAGTGTTGGTGACGGCGAAAAATCGGTAACTAAGG
>JACCDG010429886.1_pt1 | contig 29885 bp, 24 predicted proteins | sample 7442471 | NCBI WGS metagenome assembly JACCDG01 (sample SAMN15323444, study PRJNA562643) | freshwater metagenome | isolation source: river surface water | place: USA:Blue River Watershed | collected 2017-08-17 | reverse complement strand
TTGGGTGACTCGGCGTTGCAGCGCAAGGAACTACAGGTGCGGGCATACGACCGCATTGAATTGGCTGCTGGCAAGACCCTGGGGCAAACCGGCGCAGGTGGGGTGCCTGCCCTGCAAAAACTGGTGTTGGATGCCCCAGTGATTGCCGGTGAAGCGACCGCAGTTGATGGACAGACCACCACGATTCGTGCGCAGTCGGTTGCACTACGCAACACGTCTGGAAGTGCGCCGGAGGCCAGTGCCAGCAGTCAAGCCACGTGGGTTGTTGAAACAAGCCCCGCCATCAAGGATGCAACGGCTGTTGGGATCACCCTGGGCGAAGGTCAGCAACGCTTGGCCTTCAAGCAGGTGAGTCTGAAGTCAACCGGCGATGTGGTGATGGAGGGTGAGGGCACCTTGAGTGTCCAGAAAAACCTCACGATTGAAGCCGCCCGGGTGACCGCCAGAAGCGGCGCCAACTACAAGCTGGAGGCCGAGAAGGGCCTGGTCCATATCCAGCAGGCGGATGCGGCTCAGGCACGTACCTTGAACGATGTGGTCGGCTCTGGCGCCAAGTTGACGGTGGATGCCCTGCGCGTCATCCAGTCTGGCACGGTTGAGTTGGCTTCGGGCCACATTGAATTCAATGCCAAGGGCGATGGCTCAGACCTGGCCTCGATTGTTTTTGATGAAGGCTCTAAAACCAGTGTGGCTGGATGGCAGAGCAAGCAAAACGGTCAAGTGGTGGCCGTGGCGCCAGGTGGTTTGATCAAGGCCAAGGCTGAGTCCGGCGCGATTGAATGGCTGGGTGAGTTGGATGCGCATGTACCTGACACGGGCAAGCTCACCCAGGTGGGCGTGGCCGCAGGGCAAGTGGTGTTGAGCACACCAGCCACGGATGGTGGCCTCAAGGTTGGCAGCAACGCTTCGATCAAGGGGCAGGCGGCCACGGACGCATTGTCTGGCTCGTTGGCGGTGGATGCCTTCAAGCTGCGGGGAGAAACCGATACAGACAATGCCCTGGGCATGATCGCAGACAAGTTGCGAGATGGTGGCGTGTTCCGAGAGGTGGCGATTCGTGACCGGTCGGACGATCTGGTCTTGAACAAGAACTTGAAGGCCGATCGCGTTGTCTTGAGTGCCGATGCAGGTGATCTGACAGTGGCTGCCAATGTGGTCATTGATGCCGCCGCTGAGCGTGGTGGCTTTGTCAAATTGGCTGCGGGCCAAGACCTGACGGTGAAGTCTGGTGCTGTGATCCGGGTTGACTCCGATGTTCAGTCCGGCGCCAATGGTGGTGACGTGTTGCTGTCGTCCACCAACGGGCAAGTGCGGCTGGAGGCTGGAAGCACCATTTCAGCCAAGGGTGACGATGCCCAAGATGGGCGCGTGGTGGTGCGAGCCAAGGCAGAGAAGCTTCAAGATGGTGGGCAACTGCAAGCCACCGTGACGGCTGGTGAGTACTATGCCGAGGCCGTTCAAGCCTACGACATCGTTGCAGGTGATGCCGCGTTTTTGCAAACAAGCAAGGTGGAGTCAACCGGCAAGATCACCAAGGTTGAGATTGTTGGGAAGGACCCTAAAAACGCGAAGAACCTGATTGTTCGGACCAGCACCGGTGACGGTGTCAAGATCGAGCGCAAAGTAGTCAAAATCGATCCAGTCACAGGTTTGAAGACGGAGTCTGTCGAACTGGTTTCCTTTGGCTTCAAGGATGGTGTCAAGCCAACCACTTCAGACAAGTCTGTGGTGGCCACCAGCAACCCCAAGGCGGAGGTGAAGTTCAACACCCCTGCCAGCGTAGTGACAACGTCAACGATTGAATCTGACAAAGTCATGGTCGCGTCGGTTGATGTGTTTGACCAGGCCAATACCATGGTGGCAGACAAGGCTGCCTGGATGGATCGACTGGGCATGTCCGCCAGTGGCGCCAGCAAGGTTGACATTCGAGCTGGTTTGGAACTTCGCTCGAAGACCGATATCAACCTGACTGAAGATTGGGATTTGAGCCGCTCTGCGCATGCAGGTGCTTCGCCGATCTTCCTGACCCTGCGGGCTCAGAACGACATCCATGTCAATGGCTGGTTGAGTGATGGCTTCAATGGCGTCAAACGCAGCGAAACGGCCACGCCCACCTCATTGAAGGGTGAGGGCAGTAGCTTCAGGTTGGTGGCGGGGGCGGATTTGCTGGCAGCCGATGTGATGCAAACCACGGCCTTGCAAGCAGGGTCATTGACCATCGCAGGTGGCAAGGGCATCCGCACGACATCTGGATCGATCGAATTGGGCGCCAGCGACAACATCACGCTGCAACCCGGTAAGAACGATGCCGAAGCGCAGGCGGTGGTCTATGTGGCTGGCTTGGCCGATGCGGATTCACCGCGTGGCACAGCTTGGCAGCAATTCACGCACCACGGTGGTCGTCTTGAGTTGGATGCGGGCGGCAGCGTGATTGCGCCAGCCGCTTTGCAAGGGTTTGGCAACTGGTTCTTGCACACAGGTTCGGGCAACAGCGACTTGGCGTGGGCATCGTCCTTCGATGCCTTCCGGCAAGGTGTGGGGTCGATGGGCGGCGGTAATGTCCGGGTTGAAGCTGGGCAGGACATTGTCAACTTGGGCGTGGTGGCTCCGACCAGTGGTGTGGCCACCAAGGCCAATGGTGTTGTGACCCAGACCGTGGCCAACGGCGGCGACATTCTGGTCCGTGCGGGCCGAGATATTAAGGGCGGGATGATGTTCCTCGGCAAGGGCCGTGGCGTACTGGAGGCCGGTAACAGCGTGACCCTTGGGGATGCACGAAAAGGTGCAAAAACTGAGAGTGATGCTGTCGCCCCAGTGCTGGGCTTGATGGATGGCCAGTGGCGTGTGCAGGCCCGAGATGATGTCAAGATCGGCTACATCTATAACCCGACAGCACTCAATGGCACATCCAAGGCAACCAAGGACGCGCGGGTGTCGAGTGAAAAATCGGGTAGCTTTGTCTCATACTCCGACCAATCTGCGGTGGCGTTGAGCAGCGCTGGCAGCGACGTCACCTTGCTGTCCGACAATTGGCGGCGCAGCGGCGCGGATGGACTGTTGGATTTGCATAGTTTGGTCGCCAATGGCGATCAACTCAAGAGCTCTTCGGCAGATAGCCCAGCACTCAAGTTGCTGCCAGCAACGTTAGAGGCCAGCGCCTTTGGTGGTGATGTGGTCTGGGAAGGCTCCCCGAGTGCTTTGATTCTGGTACCGTCCAGCCAAGGCAGCTTGAAGCTTTATGCACGAGACGATGTCAAGTTGCAGCGCCTGGAGCTGAGAATGCTGGATCAGGCGGCCTCAGGTGATATGTCCTCAGCGTTGAAGGACAAGTCGGTCGATTGGGTCAAGGCGGTGTCTACTTCGCCAGGGGGGCTGGCCTATGTGCCAAGTGGCCTGCACGCCAATGATCTTCAGGGGTCTTCTGTTGTTGCTGGGCGCGATGTCTTGTTTGAGTCAGATTCGGCATTGAACCTGGCTGAAGCATTGAGGCTTCAGGCAGGCCGTGATATCAACTCGCCAGAGGTCATCGTTGTTCATAACGACGCAGCCGATGTCAGCCGGATTGACGCTGGGCGCAATTTGATCGGCGTCTTTAAGGACAGCCATGTCACTGCGACCGAGAGCAAGAGCCGAGGGCGAATTGTGCTCATCGGTTCCGGCGAGTTGCGCGTGTCTGCTGGTCAATCGCTGGACCTCCGCAACGCGGCAGGGATTGAGGCCACTGGGCCAGATGCCAAGTTGGTGGTTTCTGCCGGTACGGCAGCAAAGGTTGATGTGAATGGCCTGGTGGGGGCATTTTTTGACAAGGACGAGCAAGCGCGGCAAGACCTCGTGGCTTATGTTCAGTCTGTCCTCCATGTCAAGGGCATCAACTACGAGCAGGCTTTGGCTTACTACCGTGAGATGACGCCGGAACACCAGCTGGACTTTGCCAAGCACCAGTTGGTCTTGCCTGCCTTTGCTCGCGAATACGTGCAGCCTTCTGCGCAGACAGATCAGGTCTGGTCCGTCGTGGCTCAAAGCAGAGGGGTGTCAGCATCCAACCAAAGTGGGCCTGACTACCAAGCCTACCTGGATGCCCAGGCGCAGTTGATTTCATACGTCAAGACGAATGCAGGCCAGGCATTGGGTGCGGATCTGACGTTTGATCGTGCCTTGTCCCTCTATCAGGCCATGTCGCCAGCCAAGCGGGCCGAGTTTGTTGACAAGCGCGCCAGCGTGCCTGTTGATATGGCAATGGCCTTCTTGGCTGTGGACCCGAAGCTGTCATATACCCAGGCATGGGCTGATCTGGTGGCCAAGCAACCACTGGGCCGTCAGGTTGCGGTTGATGATTACTCGTCAGAATTGTTCCAACGGTTTGTGCAAGATGTGGTCTTGAAAGAGGTTCAGCGCGTCGGTAGCGTCGCTACCGCTGTGGCGGATTCGTCCAACGACACATTCAATGCGCGCCGAAAGGATGTGCGTCAGGCGATTTGGACTCAAATCGATCGCATGTCCACCTTGGCCGGGGTGTCCACAGGGTTTGATTTCAGCGGTGACTTGAACCTGGCGTGGAGCAAGGTGCACACGCTGGGGAGCAGCGGCATTGGCAAGGGTGGCATTGATCTGTGGGCGCCAGGTGGTGCGGTACAGGTCGGCCCGGAAACCGCGACGGAGGCAGACAAAAAGCAGTCGGGCTTCCGCGGTATCGCGACCTATGGCGGGGGGGACGTGCGTTCCTACTCGGCAGGCGATTTCCAGGTCGCGTCTCAGAAGGTTCACATCGTGGGCTCGGGTGACATGGTGTTGTACTCATCCCGAGCCAACATCGACTCGGGTCGGGGTTCGAACACGTCAGTGACCTTGCCGCCCAAGAGCGCCAAGCCAGATGGCTATGGTGGCTATACATGGGAGGTCGGCGAAACGACGGTGGGTAGCGGTATGGCCATCTTTGTCGATAAGACCGGCCGTCGCGAAGGCAAGATCAGCCTGTTGGCGCCCAATGGCGAGGTGCGTGCGCTGGATGCATATGTGGACGCACCCACTGTTGACCTGGCTGGGCCGGTATTGGGGGCAGATAACTTCAAGGGTGGCGTTGCGGGTTCTACGCCGCCACCGGCGATTTCTCTGAACCTGTCGATCAACACGGGCACCGGCGCTGAAACGGCGGCTGGGCAGTCTCAAGTTGCGGCCGCAGATAAGGCCAAAAACAAGCGGGACCGTAGCTCCTTGATCACGGTTGACGTGCTGGGCATGGGTGAGTTGGATGCACCTGCTGCAGGTGAAGCCACGGGTTCGACCAGCGCCGCAAGCAAACCGAACAATCAGGACTGTGACGCCAGCAAGGGCAATCGCTGCACGAAGTGACCTTGAGGAGGCCCCCCTGTGTAAGGGGTGGCCTCTTTTTTGACATTTTTAAGTCAGTTTTTCGCGGCTAAAGATGGGTTGAACGGACTACTTGCTGAACGCACGCCAGACACATCCAAAAATCAAAATGATCGGCTGATTAGGTGACCTTTGGATGCTATGAAAGCCGTAAAAAGAAAACTCTTGCTGACAGCCTTGATGGCTGGATTGTTTGCTACTTCTGCGCAAGCATGGTGGAGTGGTGACTACAAGCACCGCACCAAGGTGACCTTGAACACGACCGCTCAAGGCGTGGAAACCAAAGAGGCCTTGTCGGGCGTGGTGGTGCCGGTGCGTTTGCACTCTGGCAACTTTGACTTCCTCGGTGCCAAGCCTGACGGTGGTGACATCCGTGTGGTGGCGGCTGATGACAAGACGCCCCTGAAGTTCTGGGTTGAGCGCTTTGACTCCACCAACGAGTTGGCAGTGTTGTGGGTGCAGGTGCCAAGCGTGGCCCCAGGCACTGACAAGAACAATATCTTCGTTTACGCGGGTAACGAGCAAGCCGTAGCCGAAGCCAACAGCGCCGCCATTTTTGATGGCGCCATGTTGGCCGCCATCAGCATGAGTGGCAAGGACCCTGAAGCCATCGATGCAAGCGGCCAGATCAAATCGACTGCGGCCATCAGCCGTGAAGCCAATGGCCTCATGGGCGCGGCAGCCAAGCTCGATGGTCAGCAATCGATCACCTGGGCGAGCGACAAGCTCAAGGCCCCCGCATCCGGTCCATACAGCGTCAGCATGTGGATCAAGCCAGAGGTGGCGCAAGGTCAACTGATCAAGCAAGGCCCGTTGGCGCTTGACTTGGTGGCCGGCAAACTGACCGCTTCCTTGGGTGCTTTGAAAGCTGTGGGCGGTGACTTGCCTGTCAATGCGTGGGCGCATGTGGCCATCACTGTGGGTGCCGGCCAGTTGACCTTGTATGTCAATGGCGCACAAGCCGCGCAAGCCGAACTGGCTGCCACCTCGGCAGGCATCGAAGGCCCATTGTTGGTGGGTGAAGGCTTCAAAGGCTTGGTCGATGAGCTGGAAGTGGCTGCAACCGTTCGCAGCGCCGACTGGATCAAGCTGGCCAGTGCAGCCCAAAGTGCGGATGCCAAGCTGGTGGCAACCATCACTCAGGCTGAAGACACCGCCAATGCCGAAGAGGGTGGCGAGCCGGGCTATTTTGGTGTCTTGCTGGATAACCTGACGGTTGACGCCTGGGTTGTCATCATCATCTTGGGCATCATGTTTGTGGTGGCGTCTTGGGTGATGGCCACGAAGGCTGTGCTGGTTGGGCGCGCTGATCGTGACAACCAAAGCTTCCTCAAGCGCTTCCGCGATGCGCGTGATGTGATGTCGGTGGGAGACTTGTCATACAAGCATTCGACGCTGGCTCGTCTGTACACCGCAGGCTTGCGTGAGTTGACCAAGCGTGACGTGGGCCAGGCTGGTACGCCTGGTCTGTCAGGTGCATCGATTGATGCGGTCAAGGCAGCCATTGATGCCGACCTGGTTCGGGAGAACCACACCTTGAACGCCAAGATGGTGTTGTTGACGATTGCGATTTCGGGTGGTCCCTTCTTGGGTCTGCTGGGCACCGTGGTGGGCGTGATGATCACCTTTGCTGCGATTGCCGCTGCCGGTGATGTGAACGTCAACGCCATTGCCCCAGGTATTGCTGCCGCTTTGCTGGCCACCGTGGCTGGCTTGGGTGTGGCGATCCCTGCTCTGTTTGGCTACAACTATCTGGCTGCTCGCATCAAGAACATCTCGTCTGACATGCAAATTTTTGTCGACGAGTTTGTGACCCGTGTGGCTGAGAACTACGGCACCCGTTGATCCGGTTTACCACCACACAGGAGTAAGCCGTGTCAGCAGATGTCAAAGCCGACAACCAGCCGTATGACGACATCAACATCACCCCGATGTTGGACTTGGCATACGTGCTGCTGGTCACGTTCATCATCATGACCACAGCTTCGGTGCAAGGGGTGAAGGTGAAGCCCCCGTTGACTCAGGCGGCCAATAACCTGGCCAAGCCGCAAACCCGAGGGATCACCATCACCGCTGATGGTCAGGTCTATCTGGATGCCTACCCCGTCAGCATCGATCAGTTGCAGACGAACCTGGCTCAGTACAAAGCGGCCAACCCCAATTTGCCTGTTGTGTTGAAGGCCGATGCCGCCGCGCAGTACGACAAGGTGATGGAGGTGCTGGAAGTGGCCAAGCGGCTGGACATCACCGAAATTGGTCTGGCGACCAAGCGGGCCCAATAAGGAGGGACGTGTCATGCATGTTCAAGACGACGTTAAACCTTACGACACCATCAATGTGACCCCGATGTTGGATCTGGCCTATGTGCTGTTGGTGGTGTTCATTTTGATGACCACCGCCTCCGTGCAAGGCTTGAGCGTCAGCATGCCCAAGCCGAGCAACAAGCCGAGCACGGAAAAGCATGAGCTCAAGGTCGTGCAGGTGATGCCCGATGGCGCCGTATTGATCAACGGGGCATCGGTGAGCTTTGCTGAACTGGAGTCCCAGTTGCAGCAGGCCAAGGCCCGTGATCCCAAGATGAGTGTGGCCATCAAGGGTGATGCCAAGGCGCATTACGAGAAGGTGGTCACGGTGATTGATCTTTGCAACAAGTTGGAAGTGCCCATGGGTTTGGTCACTTCTCGCATCGGGACCTGACGATGAGCGCGGTCATGAACATGCCCGAAACTTTGGACGACCAAGGTGAAGGATGGTGGCAACAGTTTTTGATTGGTGGCGTGATCGTTGCCCTGTTGGTCATGTTGGTCTGGTGGGGAATCAATTCGATGAGCCACAGCTCGTCGGGGCCCAAACGGCAAACCGTCAAGATTGCTGTGTTGCCGGATACGCCACCCCCTCCGCCTCCCCCCAAGCCGGACAAGCCACCGGAGCCCGAGAAGCAAGAGCTGAAGCAGACCATGCAGCAAGAGCAGCCCAAGCCCCAAGAGGCTCAGCCGGCACCCGCTCAGCTGAAGATGGATGGCCCGGCTGGCGATGGCCCGAGCGCGTTTGCGGCAGGCCAGGTGTCTGCTGAATACAAGGGCGGAGAAATCGGCACGGGCACCGGCGGTGTCAACAAGCTGCAGTTTGCGTTGTTCACCAACCAGTTGCAAAAACACATTCAGCTGCAGTTGGCCAAGAACACGGCGATCAAGCTGGGGGATTACCGCGTCAATTTGAAGGTCTTTTTGTCGCCTTCAGGGGATTTTCAGCGTGTTGAGTTGTTGTCCAGCACGGGGGATGTTCAGCTTGATGAGGCCTTGCAAATCGCTTTGAACCAAATCCCGCCGATGCGAGATGTGCCTGCCAATTTGCCCCAGCCTATTCGCTTGCGGATCACCAACCGCATGACCGGTTGAACTCATTTGAGAAGTAGATGATGAACATGAAACACAACGGCCTGCCGACCCTTTCGGCCATGGTGCTGGCATTGAGCTCAGCGATGGCGTTTGCTCAAACCGAAGCCCAGCCGAATTCGGTGCCGAATGCACAGCCCAATGCGGAAGCAGAGCAGGCCTCCAAGCCCGTTCAACGTGTGCCCTACATCAGTGAAGCGGTGAAGGCGCAGATCCGTAACGAAATCAAAGAAGAAATCATCAACCAGGCCCGCATGGAGCGTTGGGGCGTAGCCAACGCCACGCCTGCATGGGTGGATCGGATCAAAGTGGATGGCGATTTCCGCTTCCGCTTCCAGTCGGATCGGCCCGATGCCGACAACACGCCTGCCGCAACTTATACGGCAGCCATGCTGGATGGCAACCAAGGCATCATCCGCAGTCCTGAATTGGGCGTTTTTGACTCGGCGTTTCAATCAACCGCATCCACATTGGATGACCGTGCGCGTCAGCGTATCCGCTTGCGCTTGGGCGTGACGGCCAAGGTCAGTGACGAGGTGGGCGTGGGTGTCAGGCTGGCCTCGGGCAGCACAACGGATCGTGTGTCGACAAACCAGACGCTGGGGCAGGACTTCAACAAGTACCAGTTTTTGATTGACCGCGCTTTCGTCAAGCTCACACCCGTGGAAGGCCTTGATGTCAGTTTGGGGCGCGTACCCAATCCCTGGTTCAATACCGACATGATCTGGAGCGATAACCTCAGCTTTGAAGGGGCTGTGGCCACCGTTCGGGGTGTCGACCCCACTTCTCAGTTCGAGCCGTTTGCAACCCTGGGTGCCTTTCCCTTGCGCGAAGGTGTTCAACCATCGCGTACCAGTCGCTGGTTGTATGGCGCTCAATTGGGCGCGATGGTGGCCCCTGAGTCCAGAACCCGTTTGAAGTTCGGGTTGGGGTATTACAACTATCGCAATATGGCGGGCCGCGAAGACAACGACTACACCGTTAGTGGTTCTACTTCTACGTTCATCGCCGGGACGAGTTTTGGCCAGTATGCATATCGCTCAGGTTTGGCGCAAAAGGGGAACACCCTTTTTGAAACCAATCCGTCGCTGTCAGGTGTGAGCGGTATTCCTTTGACCTATGGCTTGGCCTATGAGTTCAGGCCCTTGGTTCTGACAGCGTCAGCCGAGTTGACTCATTTCAGCCCATATAGCTTGTTGCTGACGGGCGAGTTCGTTCGGAACATGGCCTTCAGTCAGTCTGATTTCGCCAAGCGGGCGGGTAGCTCGTTTGCGGGGTATCAGCCCGGTGGTGATGACAAGGGCTACCACTTCCGCTTGGGTTTGGGTGCTGTCGAGGTGCGTGAGCCTGGCGATTGGCAAGTGTCGGTGTCTTACAAGCGGGTGGGCTCCGATGCAGTTCTGGATGCGTTTACCGATAGCGATTTGGGTTTGGGTGGCACCAACGTGAAGGGCTTTACGTTGGGTTTCAATTACGGGTTGTATCGTCAGACCACTTTGGGCATGCGCTATCTGTCGGGACGGTCTATTGACTCGCCGATCAATGATTTCAACCCCGATGCCAAATACGGTGTCAGCAGCTTGCAGGTGGATCTCAATGTTCGCTTCTGATCGAGTTCAAGCACGTTCGGTCGTGCGGGGTGGCCTGGCCTGGGCCTTTGTTCTGTGCACGGTGCTGTCGGCTCATGCCGCAGACCGCGACCAGGAACAAGTCAAGCGCATGAAGTTGCAGTTGCGCCAGTTGCAGCAAGAGCAAGCCGATGCACAAGCCAAGGTGGCGGCAGACAAGGCCGCGTTGGAGCAGTCGCTGAAGTCAACCAAGACGGAAGCCTCGGCCACCAAGGCCGCTGCGGCGCAAGCCACTCGCGCAGCATCGTCTTTGCGCGCAGAGCTTCAAACCCTCAAGGGTGAGAAAACCGCGTTGACGGAGCAACTGGCCCAGTTGCAAAAACAGTTGGATGAGCAAAAGCTGGCGGCGCAAACCGCGACCGATCAGGCGCGCGTGCAAATGGCTGAGCAAAAGGGCTTGTATCAGTCGCTGCAAGCCAAGCAAGACCAATGTCGTCAGGACAACATTGCGCTGTATCAGGTGGGATCAGACCTGCTGGCCCGTTATGAAAACAAGGGCATGCTGGAAGTGTTCTCCGCATCCGAGCCATTGGTTCAAACCGGTCGCGTCAAGCTGGAAAACCTGTCTGCACAGTACCGAGACAAATTAGAGGCGGCGCGTACACAACCGTGATGGCCAGGAGGACAATGGTTGCCAAAGGTGGATTCAATCATGGCAATCAAATTCAAGTCCCAAGCAACCGGTGATCTGGTGATGGTGCAAGCCACCGCAGAGGCTGTTCTGGCTCTGCTGGGCAAGTCACCGAATCAGCCCGGCATCATCGAGCCTGCCGATATGGCCCAAGCTTTGGTGACCCTGAAGGGAGCCTCAGATGAGGTGCCCAAACCCAAGGTTGACGACGATGATGAGCGTGAGCCGGGATTTTCGGACGAGGCGGTGAGCTTGCGTAAGCATGCCTATCCGCTGGTCTTGATGATCGAGCGTGCACTGGCTGCAGGTAAACCCATCGTCTGGGGTGCCTGACACGGCGGTGGGGGATTGTGCGGTGCAGCAACTGTCGGGCATCATGTCGACATGCCTGACACAGTTACCCGCCTGTTGGTCATTCGCCATGGCGAAACGGCCTGGAATCTGGAAACCCGCATTCAGGGCCAGATCGACATTCCTTTGAACGACCACGGCCGCTGGCAAGCGGACCGTCTGGCGCGCGCGCTGGTCGATGAGGGCATCCATGCCCTGTATGCCAGTGACCTGAGCCGGGCGGCAGAAACGGCCGATGCTGTCTCTCAAGCGTTGGACCTGCCGGTCACCTTGCACGATGGCCTGCGTGAGCGTCATTTTGGGCGTCTCGAAGGCCTGACGCATGACGAGATCGTCAGCCAGTGGCCCGACGATGCTCGCCGGTGGCGTGGCCGAGACCCGGCTTATGGTCCAGACGGTGGCGAAACGCTGGCCGCGTTTTACGACCGATGCGTGTCCACCTTGACGAACCTGGCAAGCCAGCACCCGGGGCAGACCATTGCCGTGGTGGCACACGGCGGCGTGTTGGACTGCTTTTATCGGGCTGCCAACCGCGTGTCTCTGGAAGAGCCGCGCGCCTGGAAGATCACCAACGCCAGCATCAATCGCTTGCTGTACTCGCCTGAGGGATTCAGTCTGCTTGCCTGGGCCGATTGCCGCCACCTGGAGGGGGATGACGATCTGGACGAGGCCACGGACGGCGTGGTTGCGCCAGCCTGATCACAACATATTGCACAGCAAGGTTTTCCAAAAACTTGTATAGTCAAACAAATTGTTGACTAGGCAAGTATTTCTGGAAGGTGAACCATGTTGCGTCATGTGGGATTGAGTGCGCTGTTGGTATCGGTGCTGGCCGCTTGTGGCCAAGGTGACGGTAAGGGCGGGGCGGCTGGCGCCAAAGCAGGTGCGCCCGCCATGCCGCCAGCGCAGGTCGGGGTGGTGACGGTTCAGTTGGACAGCGTGCCCGTGATCACGGAGCTGCCCGGCCGTCTGGAAGCGGTTCGTACGGCGCAGGTGCGCGCCCGTGTTGCGGGCATTTTGCAAAAGCGCCAGTTCACCGAAGGGGCGGACGTCAAGGCTGGCCAAGCCTTGTTCCAGATTGACGCCAGCACCTACAAGGCGGCACTGGACAGCGCCCAAGCGACCCAAGCCAAGGCCGAAGCCAATCTGGCTCAAGCCAGCGCCCTGGTCGAGCGGTATCAGCCCCTGCAGGCCGCCAAGGCCATCAGCCCCCAAGAGTTCTTGAACGCCCAGGTGGCACAGCGCCAGGCACAAGCTGACGTGGCTTCGGCCAAGGCTGCTGTGCAAACGGCACGCATCAACCTGGGGTATGCCTCGGTGACTGCACCGATCTCCGGTCGCATCGGCCGCGCACTGGTCACAGAAGGTGCGTTGGTCGGTCAGGGTGAGGCCACGCAGTTGGCGCTTGTTCAGCAGGTGGACAGCCTGTATGTGAACTTCACCCAGTCTGCCAATGACGTGATCAAGCTGCAAAAGGCCATGGAGTCAGGCGCGATCAAAAAGGCAGGCAAACATGCCGCAGCCGTGCGCGTGGTGCTGGACGATGGCACCGAATACCCACTGGAAGGCAAGCTGCTGTTTCAAGACCTGAGTGTGGACCCCAGCTCCGGCCAAGTCTCCTTGCGCGCCGAGTTGCCCAACCCCAAGGGCCAATTGCTGCCGGGCATGTATGTGCGTGTCCGACTGGAGCAAGCGCAAGTGGAGGGTGGTTTGCTGTTGCCGCAGCAAGCCGTGACCCGTGGCAGTCAAGGTGACATCGTCATGGTGGTGGATGCCGAAGGCAAGGTGTCTCCGCGTCCGATCAAGCTGGGTGGAGCGCGTGGCAACCAGTGGGTGGTGCTGGGCGGCTTGAAGGCCGGCGAGCAGGTCATGGTGGATGGCTTCCAGAAAATGATGAACCCCAAAGCCCCTGTGAAGGCCGTGCCGTGGACCCCATCCACGCCAGGTGCTGCACCAGTGGCCTCGGCGGCATCGTCAGCCGCTTCGCGCTGAGAGGAGCCGCCCCATGTCTCGTTTCTTCATCGACAGGCCCATCTTCGCCTGGGTGATTGCCTTGTTCATCCTCGTCTTTGGCGGGGTGGCCATCGGCAAGTTGCCCATTGCGCAATACCCAACGGTGGCGCCGCCATCGGTGGTCATCAGTGCGACCTATCCGGGCGCCTCGGCCAAGACACTGGACGAAAGCGTCATCAGCGTCATCGAGCAAGAGCTCAACGGCTCGCCCGGCTTGGCCTATATGGAATCGGTCAGCCAGGCCAATGGCACAGGCTCGATCACCGTCACGTTTGAGACCGGCACCAACATCGATCTGGCCCAGGTGGATGTGCAAAACCGTTTGTCTCGTGCTGCACCACGCTTGCCAGCTGCCGTGACGCAGCAAGGCGTGAAGGTCGACAAGTCCCGCAGCAACGTGCTGATGTTCGTGATGCTGTCATCGACCAACCCGGCTTATGACCCGGTGGCCTTGGGCGACTATGCCTCTCGCAACGTGATGCCGGAGTTGCAGCGCGTCGCAGGGATTGGCCAGGTGCAATTGTTTGGCACTGAAAAGGCCATGCGCATCTGGGTGGACCCTGCCAAGCTCGTCTCATATGGTTTGAACCTGTCAGACGTTAATGCGGCGATCAAGGCCCAAAACGCCTTGGTGCCAGCGGGGGCCTTGGGGGATCGTCCCAATCTGATCGACCAGACCATGACGGCGACCGTCGTGGTCAACGGCCAGTTGGAAAACACCAAGCAGTTTGGCAACATCGTGCTGCGCGCCAAGACAGATGGCTCGACAGTGCGCTTGAAGGATGTCGCTCGCCTGGAGTTGGGCGCGCAAGCCTACGGCACCTACGCGCGTCTGAATGGCAAGCCGGCATTGGGCATGAGCGTTCAACTCTCGCCCACCGGCAATGCTCTGGAATCGGCCAAGCTGGTCAAGGCGCGCATGGCTGAGTTGAAGAAGTACTTCCCACAAGGCGTGGACTATTCTTTCCCGTATGACACCTCGGGCTTCATTCAAATCTCGATCAGCCAAGTGGTCGAGACCTTGGTGGAAGCTGTGGTGCTGGTATTCCTGGTGATGTATCTGTTCTTGCAGAACATTCGCTACACCTTGATCCCGACCTTGGTGGTGCCCGTTGCGCTGCTGGGCACCTTTGGGGTGATGCTGTCTGCGGGCTTTTCCATCAACGTGCTGACCATGTTCGGCATGGTGCTCGCCATCGGTATCCTGGTGGACGATGCCATCGTGGTGGTTGAAAACGTCGAGCGACTGATGGCCCAAGAAGGCTTGTCGCCTTACGAGGCCACCAAAAAGGCCATGGGTCAGATCAGTGGCGCCATCATCGGTATCACCGTGGTGCTGGTGTCCGTGTTCATCCCGATGGCCTTCTTTGCCGGCTCGGTGGGCAACATCTATCGCCAGTTCTCCTTGTCGATGGTTGCGTCCATGTTGTTCTCGGCCTTCTTGGCCCTGTCTTTGACACCGGCTTTGTGCGCCACTTTGCTCAAGCCCGTGCCGCATGACCACCATGAAAAGGGCGGCTTCTTTGGCTGGTTCAACCGCTTCTTCACTTCCACCACCCACGGTTACGAAAGCCTGACTGCCAAGCTGGTGCGCCGTGGTGGTCGTGTGCTGATCGTCTACGTGTTGATCGTGGGCGTGGTGGGCTGGATGTATGTGCGCATGCCTTCTGCCTTCTTGCCCAATGAGGACCAGGGCAACCTGATCGTCAACGTGCAGTTGCCACCTGGCGCGACGGCACCGCGTACCGAGGCCGTGATCTCGCAGGTGGAGGACTACTTCATGAAGCAACCCGAGGTGAAATCGGTTGTGGGTGTGGTGGGCTTCAGCTTCTCGGGTACAGGCCAAAACGCGGCCCTGGGTTTTGTGACCTTGAAAGACTTTGATCAACGCAAGGGCGAAGCGCATTCATCGCAGGCTGTGGCCAAGCGTGCGTTCGGTGCTTTGATGGGCGTCCGTGATGCCTTCATCTACCCCCTCAATCCGCCCCCGATTCGTGAATTGGGCAATGCGACCGGCTTCTCGCTGCGTTTGCAAGACCGCGCCGGTTTGGGCCACGATGCCCTGCTGGCAGCGCGCAATCAGCTCCTGGGCATGGTGCGTGAAAGCAAGGTCGTGACAGGCGTGCGGCCTGACGGTCTGGAAGATGCCCCCCAGTTGCAACTGGACATCGACCGCGACAAGGCCTATGCCCTGGGCGTGAGCTTCGATGGTTTGAGCAGCACCCTGTCAACGGCCTTGGGCTCGTCATACATCAATGACTTCCCCAACCAGGCCCGTTTGCAGCGCGTGGTGGTGCAGGCCGATGCCCAGGCGCGCATGCAGCCCGAGCAGATCTTGCAGCTCAATGTGGTCAACAACCAAGGTCAGCCGGTGCCACTGTCAGCCTTTGTCACGACCCGTTGGGTGACGGGGCAAATGCAGGCGGTGCGCTACAACGGTTACCCCGCCATGCGTTTGGCTGGCGATGCGGCGCCTGGTTCATCCACTGGCCAGGCCATGGCCGAGATGGAGGCTTTGGCCGCCAAGCTGCCACCCGGCATCGGCATTGAATGGACGGGCCTGTCGCGTGAAGAGCAACTGTCGGGCTCACAAGCCACAACCTTGCTGGTGTTCTCGCTGCTGGCGGTGTTCTTGTGCCTGGCTGCTTTGTACGAGAGCTGGTCCATCCCGTTTGCGGTGATGCTGGTGGTGCCCCTGGGTGTGTTGGGCTCGCTGCTGGGCGCCAACATCCGTGACTTGCCCAACGATGTGTTCTTCAAGGTCGGCTTGATCACCATCATCGGCTTGTCAGCCAAAAACGCGATCTTGATCATCGAGTTTGCGCGTGAGCTGCAAAGCAAGGGCATGAGCGTGCTGGACGCCACCTTGCAGGCTTGCCACTTGCGCTTCCGCCCGATCATCATGACCTCGGTGGCCTTCATCCTGGGTGTGCTGCCGTTGGTGGTGTCCACCGGCGCGGGTTCGTCCAGCCAGCGCGCCATTGGTACCGGCGTGATGAGCGGCATGATCGCAGCCACGGTGTTGGCGGTGTTCTTCGTGCCAGTGTTTTTCGTGGTGGTGCGCCGCTTCTTCCCGGCCCGCCCGTCCACTGAACAAGTGGAGTCCTCACATGACTGATTTCACCTTGACCTCAAGGTCGTCACTTCGCCTGGTGCGCCCAGCCATTGCCATCGCGGCTTTGATGAGTGTGGCAGCGTGCTCCATGGCCCCGGTTTACCAGCGGCCAGAGCTGCCCGTTCCGGCCCAGTTGGCATCAGATGCAGCATCCGCAAAGGGTACCGCCGCCGCCGAATTGCCATGGACCAGCTACTTCCCTGATGCGCGCTTGCAGGGCTTGATTCGTCAAGCCTTGGACAACAACCGCGACCTGCGCGTAGCGGTGCTCAATGTGGAGCAACTGCGCGCGGCCTACCAAGTCCAAAATGCGGATCGCTTCCCGACGCTGAATGGCAGCATCAGCGGCACGCGTGCCCCATCCAACGCCTCGCCTTATCCCTTGACCACAACGGTCACCGGTGGCGTCACCGTGGCGGCGTATGAGCTGGATCTGTTTGGCCGCGTCAAATCCCTCAGTGAGGCCGCTTCGGCTCAGGTGCTGGCTTCTGAGCAAGCGCGCAAGTCGGCGCACATCAGTTTGGTGGCCGCGGTGGCCAATAGCTACTACGCCTTGTGGGCTGATCGGTGGCAATTGGCCTTGAGCGAGCAAACGCTGCAAAGCCGTCAAGATGCCCTCAAGCTGTTGCAGCTGAAGTTTGACCAGGGCGTGCTCAACGAGCTGGACTTGCGCACCGCGCAATCGGTGGTGGAGGCCGCACGCATCACCCGTGCGCAGGCACAACGCCAATGGGCGCAAGACCTTCAGTCCTTGTCCATCCTCGTGGGTGGTCCGGTCAAGAATGAGTCCTTGCCGCCGGTTCCCGAACTCAATGCCCAAACCCTGGGCCGCAGTGCGGACAGCCAAGCCGCAGCGCAGGCCATGTTGGCCACGCTGTGGCCTGACCTCAGCGAGCTGCCTGTGGGCTTGTCCTCAGACGTTTTGCTGCAGCGCCCGGACATCGCTCAGGCCGAGCAGCAACTGGTCGCGGCCAATGCCAACATCGGCGCGGCTCGGGCGGCACGCTTTCCGCGTATCAGCTTGACGGCCAGCGCGGGCGTGGTCAGTGATTCGTTGTCGGGCCTGTTCAGCGATGGGCGCAATGCCTGGTCGTTCTCGCCGTCTGTGACCTTGCCGATTTTTGACGCAGGTCGGGCCAAGGCTGGTGTCGATTCGGCTTTTGTCAAACGTGACATCGCTGTGGCGCAGTACGACAAGGCCGTGCAGACGGCTTTCAAGGAAGCGTCCGACGCCTTGGTGGCTCGCCGCACCTATGCCGAGCAGGCTCAGGCGCAGTTGTCACAAGGGCAGGCTGAGGCAGCGCGTCTGCGTTTGTCCACCTTGCGGTATGACTCCGGCGTGTCCAGCCAGTTGGATCTGCTTGATGCGCAACGCAGTTTGTTCTCGGCCCAGCAGGCTTTGATCGCCGCACAACTGGCTCGGCAACAAGCCCACATCGGTGTTTACAAGGCGCTGGGTGGCGGCTGGGTTGAATCGGAGTCTTCACAGGGCACAGAACAGGCCACAGCATCGCGATAATCACGGGTGTGAACACCTCTGCACCTTTGACCTTGCGCGACCGCTGGTCGCTGTATCTGGACCTGATCCGCTGGAATCGCCCCCAGGGATGGTTGCTGCTGCTGTGGCCCACGCTGATGGCGATGTGGCTGGCGGCGGGCGGCTTTCCGGGGTGGCACCTGCTGTTGGTGTTCACCTTGGGTACCATCCTGATGCGCAGTGCAGGCTGCGCCGTCAACGATGTGGCCGACAAGGACTTTGACCTGCACGTGCAGCGCACGGCGCAGCGGCCCATCACCAGCGGCAAGTTGTCTGTCAAAGAATCCCTGGCTGTTGGCGGGGTGCTGGCGTTGGTGTCGTTTGCTTTGGTGCTGACCACCAACGTTTTCACGATTGGCTTGTCCTTCGGCGCGTTGGCCATCACCATCCTCTATCCCTTTACCAAGCGCTTCTTCTCCATGCCGCAGGCGGTGCTGGGGTTGGCTTTCAGCTTTGGGATTCCGATGGCGTTTGCGGCCATCCAGAACCAGGTGCCATCGGTGGTGTGGTGGTTGATGCTCGGTAACCTGGGGTGGGTGCTGGCCTACGACACCGAATACGCCATGGTCGACCGCGATGATGACCTCAAGATCGGTATCCGCACCTCGGCCATCACCTTGGGGCGCTTGGATGTGGTCGGCGTGATGGCGTTTTACGCCTTGTGCGTCGGGTGCTGGTTTGTGGCCGGTCAGCAAGCGGGGCGTGGTTGGCTCTACAACCTGTCGCTGTTGGCTGCGGCGGGCCAGGCCTTGTGGCACGGCTGGCTCATCAAAGGGCGAGATCGTGAGCGCTGCTTCCAGGCCTTCCGTCTGAACCACTGGCTGGGTTTGACGGTGTGGCTGGGGCTGGTGGCCGACACCGTGGTGTCAGGCTAACCAGGCCCCCGGGCCGCTCGGGTTGGCGCGTTCAGCGACCGAACTCGTCGCCCAATTCACCGGCACGCTTTTGCGCGGAGCGCATCGCCGCCACAAAAGAGGCTTTCACGCCGGCGGATTCCATGCTGGTCAACGCGGCATAAGTGGTGCCACCCTTGGACGTCACACGCTCACGCAACACCGCAGGGCTGTCGCTGGATTGCGTGGCCAAAGCCGTGGCGCCGCCAAACGTGGCCAAAGCCAGTTGACGACCTTGCTCGGCGCTCAAGCCCATGTCTTGCGCCGCCTGCATCATGCTTTCGATGAAGTAAAACACATAGGCCGGGCCGGAGCCTGATAAGGCCGTCACGGCATCCAGGTCGGCCTCTTGCTCCACCCACAGGGCTTGGCCGGTGGGCTCCACCATGTGTTCGATGGCGTGGCGTTCGTCCAAACTCACCTCAGCGCGGGCAAACAAGCCCGTCATGCCTTGGCCGACCAAGGCTGGCGTATTGGGCATGGCGCGCACGATGCGGGGCGTGCCCAGCAGGCGGGCGATGTCGTCCGTGCGCAGGCCGGCCATCACGCTGTAGTGCAGGGCTTGGTCCGTCAGGGGGGCGTAGGTCTGGGCGGCGTCCTTGAACTGTTGGGGCTTGACGGCCCACACCACAGTTTTCGCGTCCCGCAGGGCGGCGTCCGGGCCTTCGGCGGTTTGCACGCCCAAGGATTCGGTCAGACGCTGGCGCTGCTCGGCCACGGGGTCAATCACCAGGATGCTGGCGGGGGGTCGGCCTTGCCGCAGCAGGCCACCAATGATGGCGGTGGCCATGTTGCCTCCGCCAATGAATGCGATGTCGATCGGGGTAGTCATGGGCGAGATGATGCCGCAGATCAGCGATGTCCAAAAATCGCGGTGCCAATGCGCACCATGGTCGCCCCTTCTTGCACGGCCGCTTCCAGGTCGTTGCTCATGCCCATGGACACCGTATCCACGTCCAATCCGGCCGCTTGCCATTGCGCAAAGTGAGTACGCACTTGCTTTAGCGCTTCGCGCTGGACGGCTGGGTCCGGGCTGGGGGCGGGCAACGCCATGATGCCTCTGAGCTTCAAACGTGGCAGTTTGGCCACGGCCTGAGCCAGCGCCAGTGCCTCCTCGGGTGCGCAGCCACTCTTGCTGTCCTCGCCACTGGTGTTCACTTGCACGCACACTTGCAGGGGCGGCAGGCTGTCGGGGCGTTGTTCGCTCAGGCGTTGGGCAATTTTCAGCCGGTCGACGGTGTGAACCCAGTCAAATGCTTCGGCCACGGGCCGGGTTTTGTTGCTTTGCAGCGGCCCAATCAAATGCCATTGAATCTGCGAGCGAATATCCGACAGGGCTTCAATCTTGTCCAAAGCCTCCTGAACGTAGTTTTCTCCAAACAGTTTTTGGCCGGCGTTGAATGCATCACGCACATTTTCAGCAGGGAATGTTTTGCTGACCGCTAGCAGCGTCACACTGGCTGGCGGACGTTGAACCGTTAAACAAGCCTGTGAAATACGGCTTCTCACGAGTTGTAGGTTGTTTGCGATCGTCGCCATAATGGTCCGTCAAGGATTTCTATCCAAATATCATCCATGGATATCACCCAACTACTAGCGTTCTCGGTCAAAAACAAGGCATCTGACTTGCACTTGTCGGCAGGCCTGCCACCCATGATCCGCGTACACGGGGATGTCCGACGCATCAACGTCGACGCCTTGGACCACAAACAGGTCCATGACATGGTGTACGACATCATGAACGACTCCCAGCGTAAGCATTACGAAGAAACGCTGGAATGTGACTTCTCGTTCGAGATTCAAGGTCTGGCCCGTTTCCGGGTCAACGCCTTCAACCAGAACCGCGGCGCTGGCGCCGTGTTCCGTACGATTCCATCCAAGATCCTGACCCTGGAGCAGCTCAACGCGCCCAAGGTGTTCCAGGAACTGGCGCTGCGCCCTCGTGGCCTGGTGCTGGTGACGGGGCCAACCGGTTCCGGTAAGTCCACCACGCTGGCGGGCATGGTCAACCACCTCAATGAGACCGAATACGGTCACATCCTGACGGTTGAAGACCCGATCGAATTCGTGCACGAATCCAAAAAGTGCCTGATCAACCAGCGCGAAGTCGGCCCTCACACCATGAGCTTCGCCAACGCTTTGCGTTCAGCTCTGCGTGAAGACCCAGACTGCATTCTGGTCGGCGAAATGCGAGACCTGGAAACCATCCGCCTGGCCTTGACAGCGGCTGAAACCGGTCACTTGGTGTTCGGCACCTTGCACACATCCAGTGCCGCCAAGACCATCGACCGGGTGGTCGACGTGTTCCCCGCCGCTGAAAAGGACATGGTCCGCGCCATGCTGTCCGAATCCTTGCAGGCCGTGATCTCCCAAACCCTGTGCAAGACCAAAGACGGACAAGGCCGGGTTGCCGCGCACGAAATCATGATCGGTACGGCTGCGATCCGTAACCTGATCCGCGAAAACAAGATCGCCCAGATGTACTCAGCCATCCAGACCGGCAATGCCATGGGCATGCAGACCCTGGACCAGAACCTGGCGGATCTGGTGCGCCGCAACGTGGTCTCACCGGCTGAGGCGCGTTCCAAGGCCAAGTTCCCTGAAAACTTCCCAGGTTGATATGAAGCGACTGCTCGACCGATTTGTTTCAGGCGCATCGTCAGCGTCGCACACCAAGCCCGGTGACCTGGGCTTTGCCAAACCAGCGCCCCCCAAGGCGGATGACGAAGGTTTTTTTGCCACCCAGTTCATGGAGCGTCCGGAGCACATCCGCGCCACCTCGGCCTGGACGGCTCGTGCCCTGGCGGTCGGTGCTCATGCGCTTGAGCCCTTGCAAGGCTTGGAATTGCTGCTCAAGGCTTGGGGCAGCGATGCCCTGATGGCGTCGCTCAGCAACGAAGATCGTCGCAAACTGCTTGACCATCTGGACTTCATCTCCGTCCCGCCTGGGCGCGAACTCATCGTGCAGGAAGAAAAGGGCGATTACGCCCTGATCGTGCTCGAAGGCCTGGTTGCCGTCGATCGCGTTCAACCCACCGGCGCCCGTGCGCGTCTGGCCGAAGCCCGCGAAGGCGATGTTCTGGGTGAAATGTCCTTGCTCGATGCCGGCGCCCGCTTTGCCTCATGTTTGACTTTGAGCCGTTGCTCCATCGCCGTGCTCACCAGCGGGGCCTTGGACGAGTTGGCCATTGAAGAGCCTCGTTTGGGCATGGCCTTGATGGCCTCCACCGCGCGTCGCCTGTCTTTGCGCATGCGCCAACTCAGCGCCCGATTGGGTGCTTTGCTGACCGCTGGTTGATACACACATCAACCCGATACTGAACCGATACGAATTCACCGAGGGATAGCTCATGGAACGGGACCAGGCCGCCAAATTCATCAACGACTTGCTGAAATTGCTGGTGGCCCGCGGTGGCTCGGACTTGTTCCTGACGGCCGACTTCCCGCCTGCGATCAAGGTTGACGGCAAGGTCACCAAAGTCTCGCCTCAACCCCTGAACGCGCAGCACACCATCTCTTTGGCGCGCGCGATCATGAACGACAAACAAGCGGCTGAGTTCGAGCGCACGAAAGAGTGCAACTTCGCGATCTCCCCCGGCGGCATTGGCCGCTTCCGCGTCAACGCTTTTGTCCAGCAAGGCTGCATTGGCATGGTGCTGCGGGTCATTCCCCAGCAACTGCCCACGGTTGATGGCATGGGCTTGCCGCAGATCCTCAAAGAAGTTGTCATGGCCAAGCGTGGCCTGCTGATTCTGGTTGGCGCGACCGGCTCGGGTAAATCGACGACTTTGGCCGCAATGGTGGACCACCGCAACGAAAACTCGTTCGGTCACATCATCACCATTGAAGACCCGGTTGAATTTGTCCACCCGCACAAGAACTGCATCGTCACCCAACGCGAAGTCGGCATCGACACCGATGGCTGGGAAATGGCGCTCAAGAACACCCTGCGCCAGGCTCCCGACGTCATCCTGATGGGCGAAATCCGAGATCGCGAAACCATGGAACACGCCGTGGCCTTCGCTGAAACCGGTCACTTGTGCATGGCCACCTTGCACGCCAACAGTGCCAACCAGGCGCTGGACCGGATCATCAACTTCTTCCCAGAAGAGCGCCGCGCGCAACTGTTGATGGACTTGTCCCTCAACCTGCGCGGCCTGGTGTCGCAACGCTTGCTGCCTCGTCAAGAGGGCAAGGGCCGTGCCGCAGCAGTCGAGATCATGCTCAACACCCCCTTGGTCTCCGACATGATCTTCAAGGGCGAAGTCGGCGAGATCAAAGAGATCATGAAGAAGTCGCGTGAGCAAGGCATGCAAACCTTTGACCAGGCGCTGTTTGACCTCTATGAGGGCAACTACGTGACCTATGAAGATGCGCTGCGCAACGCAGACTCGATCAACGACCTGCGCTTGCAGATCAAGCTCAACAGCCAACGCGCACGCAATCAGGATCTCTCGGCAGGGACCGAGCACTTCCAGATCGTTTGATCTGACAAAATCGGTGTCCTTCGCGCGGGGTCTTCACCGCTGCGCGCCATAAGGACACCGATGATTCCCGCCAAAACCTACGACACCGTTCCACCTCAGCGCATCGCCTACATCGGATTGGGCACCATGGGTGCCCCCATGGCAGCGCACCTTGTCAGGGCCGGGCATCAAGTGACGGTTTACAACCGCACTCACGCCAAAGCCGAGGCTTTTGTCTCTGAGCATGGCGGGGCGTTGGCCCATACACCCGCAGAAGCTGCCAAAAATGCCCAGTTGGTGATCACCTGCGTCGGCAATGACGATGACTTGCGCCAAGTCTGCGCGGGCACCGATGGCGCATTCCACACCATGCCCCCGTCAGCCGTTTTGGTTGACCACACAACCACCTCCGCTCACGTGGCGCAAGAGCTCGCTCAGCAGGCGCAGCACAAACAACTGTTTTTCATAGACGCGCCCGTATCTGGCGGCAACTTGGGTGCCATCAACGGCGTGTTGACCGTGATGTGCGGCGGCGATTCGGCAGCATTTGCCCGCATCCAGCCGGTGATCGCAGCGTATTCACGGGCTGTCACGCATCTGGGCGCCAGTGGCTCCGGTCAGTTGGCCAAGATGGTCAATCAAATCAGCGTCGCGGGCTTGTTGCAAGGCTTGGCTGAAGCCTTGGCCTTTGGCCAAAAAGCCGGGCTCGACATGCATCAAGTTCTGCAAGTGATCACGCAAGGCGCGGCCACCAGTTGGCAAATGCAGAACCGTGGCCCCACCATGGTCAACGACCAATTTGACTTTGGTTTTGCGGTCGACTGGATGCGCAAAGACCTGGGCTTGTGCCTGGACGAAGCGCGTCGCCAAGGTGCCAGCCTCCCGGCGACAGCCTTGATCGATCAGTTTTATGCGGACATCCAAGCCCAGGGCGGCGGCCGCTGGGACACATCCAGCCTCATCCGCCGACTGCGCTAACGCGCCAGGCTCAAAGGCGGGCAGGGGGCAGAGGTTGAACCTGAACCGGGTCAGCCGGTTGTAGCGGCGTGGTTGAGGCCCCAGGCACAGGCGTTGCGCCCGATTCTGGCGCAGCAGGGGCGGTTGGCGCTGCGGGGGCGCCACCTGGTGGCGTCATCGGGGCCCCATTCAAACGGGCTGGGGCTGGCAACTTGTTGGCCAACTCTTCTTCCGTCAGGATCTGGAACACCTTGACCACACGGCGCACGCCCTTGATCGTGGCAATCAGCTCAGAGGCCCACTTGGCTTCGCGCTCTGTGACCAGGCCCATCATGTAGACCTCACCGCGCTCGATGACGATCTTGTACGCGTTCGAGATCAGGTTAGGCGCATCCACCAACGTGGCGCGTACTTTTGTCGCCAAGACCACGTCATTGCCGCGAGTCGAAAATGACGATGCCGGCATCACAGCAATCTCGTTGACCACCGCATTGAGGTTCTCAATCTTTTGAACGGCTTGCTCCGCGGCCATCCGTTCAGCCTCGGTCGGCACCTCGCCGGTCAGCAACAACAGTCGGTTGTAGGCGTTGGCATTGACGTGAGCCTTGTCACTGACTGCGTCCCGAATGCGGCTGCCAGCCTTCAATTCGATGGTTTGATCTTCCAGCTGTGCGCCAGATGTTCGACGATCGGTCGCAAACAACGCGCCGCCAGCTGCGGTGCCCAATACCAATGGGGCGCAGGCAGCCAGGCTACCCATCAGCGCCAGCCCTGCAGCCCAGCGTGAAGCCGTCTGCATCAAAGTATGTTTCTTCATGATCCGTGCTCTCCAAGCAGGCAGGTGTCCACCGCGGCGCCCAGGGCGTGTACGCCCATCCATGCCATGGCAAACAGTTGTGAGGTTTGGGTGCCTGGTAAGGGTACCCAGACATCGGTGTCTCTCAGCAGTGGGCCGACCACTGCGGCAGCTTCACCCGTGAAAGCCACCAAAATCAAATCCAGATCGCGGGCCATCTCTGTAGCCGCAACCAGATCGGGCGCATCGGTTTCCAGCGAAAACACCACCCACACATCCCCGGGGTGGCCCAATGCTTGAATTTGCTGCGTCAGACTCGGTTGATGATCATGCGCGGGCGGGTTCAACGCCAGAGCCGACAACGGCGGGCGCTCGCGACCATGTCCCTTGACCAGAATATGGGCAGTTTGCTGCGCCAACACATTGGCCTCGGCATGACCCGCGCAGACGACTTTGCCGCCTGACGTCACCGCGTGCACGATGGCTTGCGCCGCAAAATTCAACTGTTGCGCCAGACGATCTGAGGACTGGTACAACAAGTCAGCCAGATCCAAAAAGGGCTGCTGCAAATGGGGCTGAAAAGACGCTTCCGACATGGCGCGGATGATAAGCCACCAAGGCCTCAACTTGCGTCAAACGCCGCAGGAATCCAAGTCAAATCGTTACCGTCGATGGCCACCACATCAAATCGGCACGGTGGCCAGGGGTGGACCGACATCAAATACGTTTGGGCGCCGCGAATGCACCGTTGCTGCTTGGTTCGGCTGATTGAGGCTGCTGCGCCACCAAAATCCCGGTCTGCTCTTGACCGCACTTCAACAAAAACCAAAGTGCCATCGGTCGCGCGCATGATCAAATCAACCTCTGCGCCTCGTGCGCTCGGGCCTTTGGCCACCCGATAATTGCGCTCGACCAAAACCAACCCCTGCGTCTGCAAATATGCCAACGCACGGTCTTCTGCCTCATCGCCCTGGGATTTTGTTGTGACCTTTGATGCCAAATCGCTGCTCCAGGCAGCCAGCCAAGTCGCCGCCGGGCAGCAGTATCCCAAAAGTGCGCTCTACCTGGTCGCCTCGCCCATCGGTAATTTGGCGGACCTGACCTTGCGGGCTGTCCAGGTCTTGACCTTGGCAGACCAAGTTGCCTGCGAAGACACCCGCGTAACCGGCCGCCTGCTGTCCAAGTTGGGACTGGATAAAAAGCTGGTTCCCCTGCACCAGCACAACGAGGTAGGCGCGGCCGCTCCCTTGATTGAAGCCATGCAAGCGGGGGCGCGTATTGCCTACCTCAGTGATGCGGGCACCCCGGCCGTGTCCGATCCAGGCGCCCACCTGGTCAAGGCCGCTCACGCCGCCGGCTTGACGGTGGTGCCTATCCCTGGGGCCAGCAGCGTCACTACTGCCGTCAGTGCGGCTGGAGATGTTCATGCCCAAGGCTTCCGCTTCCTTGGCTTCTTGCCTGCCAAAGGTCAGGCACGTGTCCAGGCGCTGGTGGACAACCTGTCTCAGCCAGCCAGTCTGGTCCTGTTTGAGGCTCCGCATCGGGTTGAACTCTTGGCCAAAGAATTGGCAGACATCGCTGCCGATCGCCCCGTCACCATCTGCCGCGAACTGACCAAACAGTTTGAAGAGATCGCCACCCTCCCTGCGGCGCGCCTGCCAGCATGGCTGACCGAGCAGCCCAATCGCCAGAGGGGTGAATTCGTCTGGGTGGTGCACGCGGCGCCCAATCAAGATGACGCCGTTGACTTGCCAGCATCCGCACTGGCGCTGTTGCGCGAATTGACCCAGCACCTCCCCATCAAGCAAGCCGCAGCGCTGGTGGCCGACGCCACAGGCCTCAACCGCAAACAGCTCTACGAAACCGCTTTAGCGTGGCGCAAGCACGACGAAGCCGCTGAATAAGCGCGCTGCATACCTGTCTTGTTGTCAGGGCAAGCGCTTCACCTACCACCGCCAGAGCCCCTCCGCTCCTACAATCAGTCCATGATCGCCGTTGAAGCCACCCTTGCCCGACTCCAAACCGCTCGTGAGCTCTTGCTCGCCCCGTTCGGAATCGACGAATCCACCCTGCTCAAGGCCCTCAAAGTCATCACCCAGCACCGTGTGGATGACGCTGACCTGTACTTCCAGTACACCCGCAGCGAAGGCTGGAGCCTGGAAGAGGGCATCGTCAAGTCCGGCAGCTTCGGCATCGATCAGGGCGTAGGCGTTCGCGCCATTGCGGGTGAAAAAACCGCCTTTGCCTACTCAGACGACATCTCTGAAGCCGCCTTGCTCGACGCGGCCCGAACGGTGCGCACCATCGCTGCCGCCGGGCAAAGCCGAAAAATCAAGGTTGATGCCCACCGCGTCGTCGGCAGTCGCAGTCTTTATCCTGCGTTCGACCCCATCGCTTCCCTGGACAGCGCAGCAAAAGTGGCCCTGCTCGAAGACGTCGAGCGCCGCGCCCGTGCCAAAGACCCTCGGGTCTCTCAAGTCATGGCGGGTTTGGGGTGTGAATACGATGTCGTTCTGATCGCCCGTGCCGACGGCACCCTGGCTGCCGACGTCCGCCCCCTGATTCGCCTGTCCTTGACTGTCATTGCTGAGCAAAACGGTCGCCGTGAGGTGGGCTCAAGCGGTGGCGGTGGTCGTTACAACCTCAGCTACTTCACCCCAGAGATCACCCAAAAATACGTCGACCAGGCTGTTCACGCGGCCATGGTCAACCTGGAATCGCGCCCAGCGCCTGCGGGCGAGATGACGGTTGTGCTGGGTAATGGCTGGCCCGGCATCCTGCTGCACGAAGCCGTTGGCCATGGTCTCGAGGGTGATTTCAACCGCAAGGGTTCCAGCGTGTTCTCCGGTCGTGTGGGGCAGCGCGTAGCGGCCAAAGGCGTAACCGTCCTGGATGACGGCACCCTGCCGGACCGTCGCGGCTCGCTCAACGTCGACGACGAAGGTCACGCCACCCAGCGCACCGTCCTCATCGAAGACGGCATCCTGCGGGGCTACATGCAAGACGCCACCAACGCCCGTCTCATGAAGGTTGCCCCCACGGGTAACGGTCGTCGTGAAAGCTACGCCCACCTGCCCATGCCCCGCATGACCAATACTTATATGTTGGCGGGTGACAAAGATCCACAAGAAATCATTGCCTCGATCGACAAGGGGCTCTACGCAGCCAACTTCGGTGGCGGTCAGGTCGATATCACCAGCGGCAAGTTCGTCTTCTCTGCCAGCGAGGCGTACTGGGTAGAAAAAGGCAAGATCCAGTATCCCGTCAAGGGTGCCACCCTCATCGGCAACGGCCCCGAAGCCATGACCCGCGTCAGCATGATCGGCAACGATCTGGCGCTGGACAGCGGTGTTGGCACCTGTGGCAAAGATGGCCAAAGCGTGCCAGTGGGGGTCGGCCAACCCACCTTGCGCATCGACGGATTGACCGTTGGCGGCACGGCTTGAAATAAATACGCAGAAGTGTTGACATCGATTGGCGAAGTCGTGCATAATTCAAGGCTTCGCTGATTGATCCTTTGTTTTCAGCCTAATCACCCTCAGGTGGTGTCTTGTTAAAGATGCTTCTTGCTGCGGTAGGTCACCAGAAAACAGAGAGTCCTTCAGATCCGCCCGTTCTACGGGCCCAAGACTGACCGTTCGTTGTTGTGCAGTGGTTTGCGCAGCCGATCGGGCCAAGTTGGGGTACACCATGATCCAAATGCAATCGCGACTTGACGTCGCTGACAACACGGGTGCTAAGAGCGTCATGTGCATCAAGGTGCTCGGTGGCTCAAAGCGTCGTTACGCCGGCATCGGCGACATCATCAAGGTCAGCATCAAAGAAGCTGCACCTCGTGGCCGCGTCAAGAAGGGCGAGGTCTACAGCGCTGTGGTCGTCCGCACTGCCAAGGGTGTTCGTCGTCAAGACGGCTCACTCGTTAAGTTCGACGGCAATGCCGCCGTACTGCTCAACGCCAAGCTGGAGCCAATCGGCACACGCATCTTCGGCCCAGTTACGCGTGAATTGCGTAACGAGCGCTTCATGAAGATTGTGTCTCTGGCTCCCGAGGTTCTGTAATCCCTCGGCGCAACGCAAAGGACAGTTCATGAACAAACTCAAGACAGGCGACCAGGTCATCGTATTGACCGGCCGCGACAAAGGCAAGCGTGGCACTGTGTCCGCTCGCGTGGATGCTGACCACCTGTTGGTCGAGGGCGTGAACGTTGCTAAGAAGCACGTCAAGCCTAACCCTTTGAAGGGCACCACCGGCGGCATCGTTGACAAGACTATGCCTATCCACCAGTCCAACGTGGCGATCTTCAACCCTGCTTCTGGCAAGGCTGACCGCGTCGGTATCAAGCTCCTGGCTGACGGCAAGAAAGTGCGCGTCTTCAAGTCCAGTGGCGAAGACATCAAGGCTTGAAGAGGTAGCACATGGCTCAACAACAAGCTCGCCTGCAGCAGATCTACCGCGAAAAGATCGTGCCCGAATTGATGGCCAAGTTTGGCTACAAGTCGATCATGGAAGTGCCGCGTCTGACGAAAATCACCTTGAACATGGGTGTTTCCGAAGCCGTGTCGGACAAGAAGGTCATGGAACACGCCGTTGGCGACCTGGCCAAGATTGCAGGTCAAAAGCCTGTGGTCACAATGTCCCGCAAGCCAATCGCTGGTTTCAAGATCCGCGAAAACATGCCAATCGGCTGCATGGTCACCCTGCGTGGTGCCACCATGTTTGAATTCCTGGACCGTTT
>JACCDG011879365.1_pt1 | contig 29886 bp, 39 predicted proteins | sample 7442471 | NCBI WGS metagenome assembly JACCDG01 (sample SAMN15323444, study PRJNA562643) | freshwater metagenome | isolation source: river surface water | place: USA:Blue River Watershed | collected 2017-08-17 | reverse complement strand
TTCAACTTGTAACTCTAACACATTATTTGCGGTAGCGTATCACCTTGTAGTTGGCGTAGCGGTGGAGCATTGAGTTATCTGCTGTGGCTTCGGCTTGTTTCTTGCAACGAAACAGGTACGCTTTGGCGGGTTCGGGGCTGAAGGTGTGACCGTTGTATTGGTAACAGCCACGCCAGTACCCGTATTCCCTGCCAGCTACCACCTTGACTACGACATATAGCTTTCGTGGCGGCTTGTATTGTCCTTGTTTGCGGTAGTTCCGTTGCCAAAGCCATAACCTAACTCTCGACTTCAGCTTGTTGCTCATAGCGTTCCATGTCATCTATCAGGATTGTCCAACCCCAACGCTTCCGCAAGATGTCAATCACTTGTCTTGCTGTGGGTTCGTTGGTGATGTGTTGGTGTACCCAGTCTTCGAGTATGTCGTTCGTGGTTCTCACGCTTGCACCTGCTCGTTCAGGAAGGCAAGAGCATTGTGTAATGCGATAGCACAGTCTTCTACACCGTCAAGGTATTCGCCGTCACCAAGGTAACCGCTTTGCCATGAGCGTGTGTCTTCGTTCCATACTGTGCCATCAGGTAGCACATCTTCTTCTACGTCTGTCTCGTGATACCAAAGCTTTTGGTTTGGGTCATAGCAGATTACGAAGACATGTTGTGGTTCTGTCTTCTTGTTTAGGTCATATACTTTCATTTGCTTGACCCCCAGCTTGGGTGCGCTCGCATTGCACGCTTGCGCTTGACGGTGATGAGTTTGTGTGTGCTGTATCCGATAGCGAAATACAGTACGGCTATTAGTATTGCGCTCATTCTGCTGTCTCCAATGTGATTAGTGTGTCCATGATTTCCCATCCAGCTTCTATTGAACGGTCATGTAATCCCTTGCTGATTTTGCTTAGCATTTCACGACATTCGTTTTCTGATTTGTATGGCAGTAATGATTGGACATCTTCCCATGACCATCTGATTACTACTGTGTCTTCGTTGCTCATTCTTTACCATCCATGTATGTTGCGATAACTGTTCGCTCGGTGTATCCGATTACCTGTGCTTCACTAGCGGTAGTGATGTAGTCCATTGCAGACACCCCGACAAAGTTCCCGTCATAGGTTTCTACTGCCACCAACATGGTGATTTCAATAAGCTTTGTGGTTTCTAATGCTTTCATTGTGCTGTCTCCTTGTCTGTCATTCCCTTTTCAATCAGGAACTGAGCTTGGTTTAGTTGCTCTAACATTCCAAAGGTTTGCATTGGGCGTAGTTCCCCTTGTCGCACACCTTCGCTGAGTAGGAATCTCAGGTCTTCAAAGCCCCTGATAATTTCTGCTTGTATTGTTTCTTTAGTCATTGGACTACCACCTTTGCTGTTGGTTCTGTTCTTTTGTATTGTTTGTATGTTTGTTCTGTGATTACTTCGTTCAACATGTCTGTGTAGTATTCTCGTTCGCCAACTTGCTTGACTACGAACTCCCAAACATCTACGGGTACTTCAATTTCGTTATCGTCGTTGTCCCATATCATGTTGAAATGTCTGTCCCACCAGTCAATAATGATTTCCTCATTAGGGTCTAAGTGGGATAGGTACTCAATCGCTTTACTTACCTTCATTACTCTTCTTCTCCTTTGTTGTATGTTTCTTTGATAAATAGATACGCAAGCAAACTCGCTCGCAATTCCTCATAGGTTGTTATGTGTGTCATGGTTTCCCTTCGTTTATATGTCTAACAGTAATACAGATATTTGTAATTGTCAAGGATAGAAGGTCAGTTGGCTTTCCTCGTGCCACGTTTCCCCCTCACCTGCTACGGGTGTCACCTTGTAATCCAGCTTTCCGTAGCGTTTCCGTGCATCTAAGATGATGACATTGAATTTGAGTAGCCGTGACCCTGCGACATTCAGGTGCGCTACCTTGCCTATGTTCTCTGATAGTTCTTGTGCCGTTGTCATTAGTTGCCTACCTTTGCGTCAATGTATGCGATTATCTTTTCAAGCCTGTCAATCTCGCCCGTGAGTGTGTTCACAAGGTCTAGCAAGTTGGTTGCCCCGTTCACTGATAGGCGCATGGTTTCGGGGGTTCGGTATCCTAACCATTCGTCTAGACCCCATTCGACCATGACGGATTGAATACGGGCTAGAGCCGTGTCTAGTTGTTGTTCTTGTGTTGCTTCCATTATTCCCCCTCAATGCTGTCTAGTTCTAATTCGAGTGCGCTGTAGATTGAGTTGTCGCCCGTCTCTAGTTCGTGCATGTAGAGGTGGATTGCTTCAGGGTTTAGCACCCCGTTGTCAATGTCCTCTACTAAAGTCTTGCAAAGTTCTTGCAGGCTTTGTGCAGTTGCTTTTAGTGTTTCGTAGTTCATTATTTGCCCCTGTTCTTGTGTTTGTTGGTTAGTTGTTGTGCGATTGCCCCGATAATGAAGGGCGACACCATGATGAGAGCGCATAGCCCTGTCCAAAGAAAATCGGTTATCATTTCGCCCCCCTGACGGCTTCGAGTGTGCGAAGGATTGCACGGAGCGATAGGTAGGCTTCACGCTTGGTGAGTCCTAGGTATCCGTCGCCAAGGTGTAGCGGCTTATCTGAGTATCCTGAGTTCTGTCCATAGCCTGCGGTGTAGAGACGGTAAGCCCTGCCGTAAGTCTTGCTACCCTTGTCTAGTATTACTTTTGTCTCGTCAGGTAGTAAGCCTGCCCAGCGAAACTCCTCGCTTATCATCTTGACCAGTTGGTCTAGTTGTCTGTCTGTTGTTCTTTCCATGGTTTCCCCTTGCTTGTTGTAGTTATGTCTTACTGTAATACAGCCTAGTGACTGTATAGCCCTCTAGTCAAGTCATGAACTTGCGCCGCCTACACGGGCTAGAGGGAGCTTTTTAGAGCCAGTTCACAGGCGGGCGAGAAACTACCAGCCCACAAGCCGTTACGAACTTGTCAAAGTCAAAGCGAGGATTTTCCTCGGCGAACTCTTCCGCCAAGTCTTCCACGACTTCGGCGATAATGTTCTTGCCTTCGTCGTATTGGTATTTATCGGCTAGGCGTGCCAGTCTTTCGGCAATTGCCTCGTAGTCTTTTCTTGTCATTGGTTGCCCTTTCGTGGTTCTGATTGAATGATGAACATGTAACTAGTTCCCTCTGCTTTTGTGTTCAATGCTTGCGCTAGTCCGTATGCCTCTAGATATGTCTGGCAAGTTTTGTATCGGTCACGCTTGCCCGTCAAGTTATAAACCCGCATAACTTTATAGACGAATGTGTCTGTCAATGTTTCCAATGTTGTCCCTTTCGTTGTGTTGTGTTTCGGCTTCCGCCTTGTCCCTAGTCCGAATCGAATCGGCACGGCTAAACCGCTAGGGGGAACTTGTTACGCCTTGAAGGTAAGCAAGCCGCAAGCCTCTAGGAATCGCTTGCGGTCGAATCGTGGGTTGTCTGCCTCGAATATTTCGGCAAGTTCCAAAGTGATATAGATGATGTCCTTGCCCTTTGCGATTGCTAAAGCAATTTTTTCGTAGTCTTTCTTTGTCATGGTTTCCCCTTTGTTGGTTGATTTCTTACTGATACCAATTTATCCAACCGTGATACAGACCACAAACACTACAAGACACAACTACACCTACAAAGGCTAGGAAACCCTTACAAACAAAGGGCTAGAAAGTGTCATCAAACTGTAACAAAAAAAAGACACAAAAAGACACAACCCAAAACCAAAAGTTAGGCACACCTAACAAAACAAACACATGTTCGCCATGCACGACAAGTAATGAGAATGGTTCTCACTCTCACACTAGGCGACCTTGTTCGCTGTCTACTTGTATGCAACTTGTATACATGGTGGCGAGGGGTAGGGGTGTTTTGCTTTTCGGCTAGGTAGGTGTAGGGGCAGGGTGTCTGTGTCCGTTATGCGTACATGTGTCCGCCCGTACGCGTGTCCGCGCCTGCCTGCCTGTGTGATATATCAGCAACTAGGGGTCTGCCGAGCCACTGGGGGGTGGGGGGGTATGGGTTATCGTCGCTCGACAGTTTCACTCTTTTTGCTGGGTGGGTGGTGTGTTGTTTAGTGCTAAATTTGGTGCGACGGGTGTGTTTCGTCATACGGTTGAAAAAAACAGGCAAAAAAATGGGTGCCTACAACTTGGAGACTCGCCACATGACCCTCACCTTACTTCCTTGCCAGCAAGCCCGCCAGGGCGCGCTAGTAACCCTGCCGTTGGCAGCACCACCACAACAAGCAGTACGTTGCTCTCCCCCACAGTTCCCGTCCCCACGGAAGGTCGCCGTAGCCAATTTTAGCCGACACCTTTGTTTTGATGAAATGACGTTCATCACGCTGCTTACCTATTTCGAAGAATAGATACCAACCCAGGTTCCCCTGTTTACGCCCCGCCACATGCAACCGTGGTACAGCCCTGCGTGCATCGCTATCTCCCGACAGTGACGACTTGTGAAGTTGAACAAGACAATAGCATCTTTATGTTACTCTTGCAACATGCCAAAAAAGAAATCTGAAACAACACCACCAAACATTCAAGGTGTTAACTGGAACAGCTCACTCGCAGATTTCAAACAAGCAACAGTATCAAGTGTCAAACCTGGCGGAACCAAAATGCCAACCCCAAACAAACCAGCAGACACAGGCATGTTCGCAGGTTCCAGCACACCACTAGGAACATCACTAGCTGGCTCGAAACTTTCTAAAGGAAACATAGCAAACACAACCCTCAGCGCAATCATGCTAGGTGGCGGCGCAGGACCAATCCCAGCAATTGCATCAAAAGTAACTAGCGCAGTAAACACCTCAGCATCAAAAATAGGTGTAACAGCAGGCGTTGACTATCTTGGCAGCGCAATGAGCAAAATTGGGAACAAACTCCCAGCAATTGGTGGACAAACCAAACAAACCGCAGGAACCATCTACACCCAGTTCGGTGCAACACCAGGCAAAGAAGCTTTCATTCAAATGCCAATGCGTACCACAGAACAAATTGCTGGAACAATCAAAGGCATGATTACAAAAGAATCAAACGTTGCCTCAAAAATAGCGAACTACTCTGCAGAATCAGCTAAACAAGGAATCAAAACTGGTGCGAAAGTAGGTGTAGCAATATCCACACCAGCAGCAGCAGCTATCGGTTATCTGTTTGGTAGGAACAAAAAGGATAAGTAATGGCACCAAAACCAAAACGACCAGACTACACAGGCTCACTAGCATCCTACAAACAATCAGTAGCAGACAAACCAAAAGGTTTAGACCTACCATCACCAAACCAAGTAGTGAACTGGGCATCAGGCATCGTCGCATCAGGACGAACCGCCGCAGGACAAACCCAACCACTAACCCCAGGCGACCAAGGACTACGCACCCTAGGACAAGGCATCTCCCTCGCCAACACCATGCTCAACCCATATGCGAACACCACCCGCAAAGCATTAGGTGCAGCCGTTAACCGTGACCGCCAATCCTTAACCGCACTATCCAAGTCCGCTGCAGTAGACGCACTTGTCACTGGTGGTGGATATGTTGCAGGAAAAGCTATACAAACAGGCGTAACTGCTGCCGCGCCAAGCATCGCTAAAATACTTGCCAAAACAAACCTGTCAAGCGAACTTGCACCAGGACAAAATCTTGCTTTTCATTTTTCCAACAACCCAAACCTAAAAACAATCAAAGACATACCTGCCCTACGAAACCAAGGTGGAAATTATGGGTCAGTATTTGACAGCACTCAAATTGCACCAAAAGGCTCAACATACGGATATGGTCCATTACAAAACACATCAGGGTTGTCTGAACTAGAAGGCGCAGTAAACGAAGCCCGTAACTCTTTGAACAGGGCAGCAGCCATGGGGCAAGACCGTGAATACACCCTCTATGTCACCAAAGCAAACCCACTAGTCCCAGGTCGTACAACCCGAATCAAAGACCCAGAATACGGTACATCAAAACTTGCTGGGGACTTAGGTCAATCCATTTACGGTAAACAAAAAGTTATTGCTTCAGTTCCATTGGACTACAAACCATTGGCTCAATTGGAAGCAACAGAACTAGCACTTGGAGCAAAAGCAAGTCGGTATCGAGTTGACCCAGCCTATCAAGCAGCGCAAGAAGCTACATCAAAAGCCAAATCAGAAATGCTTAACCAAACCTTAAACGAACTTGCAAAAAACCCTAAAGTTGTTCGCGCTGGTCTAACCACACCACCATTGCAAAACCCGTTTTCTGCATACCAATACGGTACGCCACCTGTTCCACGGACACAGCAACAAGTTCCAAGTGTTACTCAAATAATTCAAGGAACAGTTAAAAACGCGGGTAAAATTGGTGCAGCAACAGCAGTGGTATCAAAAAACAAAAAAGATACTAAAAAGAAGTAAGGTAGTCCCGACATGGGAACCAAACGAAAAGTCGCACCAGAAGACAAAGCACGATTCTTCGCAGCCATAGCAGCAGGCTCATCAATCACCGAAGCCTCACGCATCGCAGGCGTACACATCAACACAGGCTCAAACTGGTTAGCCAAATCCAAAGCAGCCAAAGCAAAACTAGACCAAGCCGTGCTAGAAGCCACCCGTGTCCGCGGGCGTGGCGGCGGTGTACAACACAAACAATACGAACAAGACCTCGACGAAGCCACCAACCTACCCCCAGCAATCCCACTCACACGACTCTGCCCAGAAGCACAACGCGGACTAGAAGACTTCGACTTCTTCCGCCGTTACTACCTAGGACGTGTGCCTTCACCATGGCAAGTAGAAGCCGCAGTCAAACTCGTAGAACTCCTAGAACACCCCGAAAAAGAATTCGTCGTACTCAACGTCCCACCAGGAGCAGGCAAATCCACCCTATTCCACGATGTTGCTGTATGGGCAATCGTAAGAAACCGTGCAATCCGTGTCATGATTGGCTCAATTTCGCAAGCAATGGCAAAACAATACTCACGACGCATCCGTGAAACCCTCGAACGCCCACAACCAATCCACCCAGACCCAGAAATAGTCAAAAAAGGACTAGCAGTAAACGCCGAAGGATGCCTATCTATTGACTACGGCAGGTTCAAACCCTCTGACAAAGGCGCATTATGGCGTGCAGAAGAATTCGTAGTAGAACAATTAGACGGAAACGGGCTAGATAACAAAGAACCAACCGTTCGCGCATACGGAATTGACTCAGAATACATCGGACACCGTGCCGACCTCTGCCTATTTGACGACGTTGCATCAGTAGATAACGCTCGTGAAGGCGCAACCCGTGACAAAATGCTCGAAAGATGGGACCAAGTAGCCGAAGCCCGTGTAGACCCAGCAGGACTACTAGCAGTAGTAGGGCAAAGACTAGGAACAGGCGACCTGTACGCCCACTGTCTCAACAAAATCTCCTATGATGTCGACGAAGCCGACTACGACGGCATGGACATGACCACCCCAGAGTCACTTGCCGCCACCGAACCAGCCAAAACCCAAAAATATAAGCACATCGTATACAAGGCATACTATGAAGAACTTGACACAGGACCAGCATCACGCCGCTACGACGCAAAACCCTACCCAGAAGGACCATTGCTCGACCCACAGCGTCTCTCGTGGAAAGATTTGTCGTACATCCGCTACTCAAACCCGCGCACGTTTAAAGTCGTATATCAACAGGAAGATGATGCGGACGACACCAACCTGATTTCCCGTGTATGGGTCACAGGCGGACTAGGACCAGACGGCGTTCTCTATCAAGGCTGCATCGACAACGACCGTCTGCCAGGTCAAATCCCTGAAGGACTAGGACCACCCGTAATATCTGTTATTTCTGTTGACCCATCACCATCACAGTTCTGGGGAATCCAATGGTGGCTCTATCAGCCGCACACCAACCTGCGATATTTGATAGATGTTGAGCGAGTCAAACTCACAGCAGAAGAACTACTTGGATATGACACCACAACAGGCACATACTCAGGACTATTAGAAGACTGGACAAACAGAGCTTTCGCCTACGGCTACCCTGTATCACACATCATTGTGGAAGTAAACGCAGCCCAACGATTCCTCCTCGCCCACGACTTCGTACGCAAATGGCAAACACGCCAAATGGTCAACATCATCCCCCACACCACAAGCCGAAACAAATTCGACGAAAAACTCGGCATCGAAGCACTACTCCCACCACTCTATCGTGCAGGCGCAGTACGACTCCCATCAATGCGCGGCAACTGGAAAACACTCGCACTCGTAGACGAACTCACAAAATGGACACCAGACAAAAAAAACGGCACCGACCTCGTAATGGCAAACTGGTTCGCAGAACTACACTTCCCAAACGTAAGCGGAGTCAAACTACCACCACGACAATGGCGACCATCTTGGCTACTACAAGGCTAATATAGTACAGTTGCGTTAGTCATCAAAAAATCAAGGAGTTTACACTAGGTGCTATCCGTCGAACAAATCGTCGAACTTTACAACGCAAGACGCGAAGCACAAGGACCAGTATTGCGACGCATGCGCGAAGTACGCGACCTCGCAAACGGTGACGTAGTAATCCCACTCTCAGAACTAGACCGCAACGCACGCACAAACGTAGCGAACCTACTCATCCAAGGTCTAGACCAAACCTCAATGCGCATCGCATCAACAATGCCAATGCCATTCTTCCCGCCACTCAAACAAGGCAACCTTGACTCCCAAGAAATGGCACGACTACGCAAAAAAGTAATCCTGTCATATTGGGACCACAACAAAATGAACCTGAAGATGCGTCGCCGCGCACGCCACTTCCTCGCATACTCATCAAGCCCAGTAATGCTCCGCCCAGACTTCCGCAAACTACAACCAACATGGGCAGTACGCAACCCGCTAGACACCTACGCTGCGCCATCTGAAGACCCAGATAACCTGGTACCAGACGACTGTATATTCACATACACCAAAACCGCGCAATGGTTGATTGACTATTACGGTGAACAAGTCATCGGAAAACTCCGCATGGGGCGCGTCACCTTTGACACCAAATTCACGATTCTTGAATATGTCGATGACCAAGAAATTGTTATCGCCGTTATGGGAGCCCCACTTGCTGAGGGACTCACACCTCCAGAACGCGCAGGCGTAGAGACTGTAGAGCTTGAACGAATCCCTAACCGTACAGGTATGCCTCTCGCAGTAGTTCCATCACGCATCACACTAGACCAACCACGCGGACAATACGACGGAGTACTCGGAATGTACTTCACCCGCGCACGCTTGCAAGCACTCACCGAAATCGCTATCGAACGCGGCATCTTCCCAGACGAATACCTTGTATCACGCCCAGGCGAAAACCCAGAAATCATCCAACTCGCCGACGGCAAAACAGGACAACTTGGTGTAGTAAAAGGCGGCGACATTCAACAGTTGCAAACAAACCCAGGATACAAAACCGACACAGCACTCGACCGTCTCGAACGCCAAGAACGTCTCGAAGGTGCAATCCCTGCAGAGTTCGGTGGAGAATCAGGAACCAACATCCGTACAGGACGCAGAGGCGAAAACGTACTGTCCGCAACCGTAGACTTCCGCGTACAAGAAGCACAAGCAGTATTTGAACAAGCACTCTACGAAGAAGATAAGATTGCTATCGGAATTGAAAAAGCATATTGGGGTAGCCAAAAGAAATCATTCTTTATCCCAGGACGAGTATCAGGGGGAATGACACACTATGTACCGCTCAAAACTTTCGAAACTGATTTCCACTATGTCAACTATCCGTCATCTGGTTCGGACGTTAACGGTCTTATCGTTGGTCTTGGTCAGCGTCTCGGTACTGGGCTTATGTCTAAAGAATCTGCTCGCGAAGCTGACCCACTCATCACAGACCCCGAACTGGAAAAAGACCGCATTACTGCTGAGTCCATGGAAGCTGCACTACTGTCCTCTATACAAACCCAAGCCGCTGACCCTAACGGACCTTATCAGCCAGACGATTTGGCGTATCTCACGATGCTCACCATCGAAAAAAATATTCCAATCTACCAAGCAGTACAAATGACACAACAACGCGCACAAGAACGCCAAGCAGCAATGGCACCACAAGGCGCACCAGAAACCATGCCAGGACTAGCAATGCCAGGAATGGGTGCAGAGATGCAAGCACAAGCACCTGCAGGTCCACCAAACATCCAAGGACTACTCGCACAACTTAGTGGTGGCGGTGCAGCAGTAGCACAACAACCAAACACACCAGGAGCAGTTCTTTCACTAGGGGGAAGACTATAAATGGCAACATACGCTAATCGAACTGATTTGCAAAACCCAACAAAAAAAATGGCGGTAACAGCAGCACCAGGTCAAACCTATGGTGAAGCTGGCGCACAACGCGCAGCACAACAAGCCGTACCAATGGGAACACCACAAGCACCAGTAATAGCCCCAGGTTCACTCGGCGCATTAGACCGCCCAACAGAACGCCCAATGGAACCAGTAACCGCAGGCAACCCACTCGGTGCAGGTCCAGGTGCAGAAGCACTTGTAACACCGTTACCAGACACCTTGATGCCTGGCGGAAAACAAGACCTCATTAACCAAGTACGTTATGTGTACTCTAAATATCCGAACACAGCTCTTTTGCAACTGTTATTTGAACTAGAGAATCAACCTATTCAATGAGAAAAACAATCCAGCAACTAGAAGCAGAAGCGCGTGAAGCAGAACTAGTTCAACAAAAAAGAACAGAATACGCAAACAGATTCACAGCAGACCATGCTGAGCGTTTAGCAAAAGCAACATACGGTGGCTACTATACAAACCCAGAAATCACCGCATCAGTTGGTTTATCAGATGTTCCAATTGACACCCAACCAATCCACCTAAACGCACAAAAGCAAGCATTAGCACACAGCGATGCGTTGCGCAGCAGAACAAATATTGCTACCGAAGCAAAACCATCTGCACCAAAACCATCCGACAACTTCACTATCTATGACCTGTTGCGTATGGACCCTCGCGAACTTGCTGTGCGCCATGACCATCAGCCAGATTGGTGGGACAGAGTAGACCCATTAGACCCAGCATCAGGGTTGAACTGGCGGGCAATACCAATCCCAGTTGTCAAAGAAGCAAAAGACTTGCTTAATTTGCCAGAAGCACAAGTCATCAAACTGTATCTTTCCAATCCTGATGGTTGGCAACAAATCCCTGGTATGGCTGCCAAAGATGTTGTTGATAGCAAAGGTCAACGCACTGGAAAATTTTGGGCAGACAAAGACCTAGCAGCAAAATTCCCAACACTTGACAAAATCATGTGGGCTAATAGCCCAACACAAAACCGCCCTAAAGGTGCATTGGAAATTGCTGGCGCAACACTTATGGCTGACTTCCAAACAGCAGCAGGAGTAACCGCTGGGGTCGTATCAGTACCATTCAAAACACTTGGCTTTTTTACACCAGACCATATTGGTCCAGCAGGTGGGTTCGAAATAGAAGCAGCAGGCGTAACGCTACCGTCGCGCATCAGCGTTAAAGACATTGTTGGCAAACCACTACGGGCAACAACAAAAACAATTACAGCAGGGCTACAAGGCGGCGGACAACTTCTTAAAAACACTCTTGAATATGCTGCGACGCATCGTGGTGGAACAATTGGTACTTTTACTGCAACAAACTACGACTGGGAAGATTACAAAAAAACTGTAATCGAAGGAAACATTATTACCCAGATTATTAAATCAGCCGTTACAGAAGGTCGCCTTGACCTTGGTGCTGGGTTCTTTCCTGAAGGACAAATTCTTGAACGCGCCCGTCAAGCACACGACGCTGGACTGCCAAAAATTGAAGGCAAAACCTGGACTGCTGGACGCGCACTAGTTGAACCACTTATCAAAGAAAACTATATTGACCGCAACGGTTACGCCGCACAAGTTATATCAGGAATCGCCGATGGTGTATTTACCGTTGGAACTGACCTGACACTATTTACTAACCCTGTTAAGTCTTTGATGAAAGCGTTCAATCTTGAACAGGTTGCTGCAACAACATTGCTTGAAGGTCGCGCAGCAGACATAGTTTATGAAACCTGGGCTGCTGAACGACGAGCAGCAGGACTTTCAACCACAGCAAAAGAAACAATCACAATGCCATGGGGTTCAGTAGAAGATGCTGGGATGGTCAAAGAATTCTTCGGCATGCTTCCTCCTGGTTCAAAAATTCCACAAGAAGCAGAAGACGCTGCACGAGCAATGGCAGACGAAGCAATTGGCGGCAAATCACTAGTTTCATACGATTCACCACCACCAGTTGCATACCGACCACCATCAAACAGCCTTGAATCATTCAGGTCAAACCTTGGTTTAACACCAGTAGCAGGCGGTGGATACCGATTTGACCCAATGAAAATCGATGAAATGCCATTCACCTTTGATGGCAGACTCACCCTAAACAAGCTTGCATCATTCAAAAATCCTGGCGAACTATACGACTACTTCCTCGGGAACGTTCCAATTGGTGCCGCAGTAAAAATTCAAGAAATCGTAGATACTGCCGTAAAAGCAAACAAAGCAGTTGATGTTAAAGAAATTCACACAGTACTAAAAGAAGCAGTTCTATCTGGCGACCCGCTTTATAACATTAGAGAAGTACCTGGAGTAATCAAAAGCTGGACGACACAAACTGGTCCGCGAATTGCTCAATGGGCATCAGGTAAAACACGCCAATTTGCAACAGACCCATATTCAACGTTTTTCTCATTTGATGACCCAATGGGTTCTGTTAAAGACATGAACAATCTTATGATTGAAATGAAAGTGCCTGTTGCTCAACGACACAACATGCTGTCATCCGCAATGAAAGCGGTAGTTAACGGTGAAATCGATAAGCGATTTGAACTAAAAAAGCAATGGATGGCAACAATGCTTTCATCACCATTAACAAAAAATGGTGTATCACAAGAATGGATTGAACAGTTAGTCAAATATAAAGGTGATACAGATGATATTGCTCAGTGGACATGGGATGCTATGGGTGAAGGTTACCCAGCGTCGTGGCTTGCAGACGGAACTGGTGATGTAATTCGTTCAACCGACATGATTCCTAAAGGTTTCATGATGGTCCACCCAGAAAAACTTAAACAAGTAATTAGGGAAACCACAAATCTATGGCAAGCATTTGCTCCATTCCGTGGCAATAAAGCAATGGAAGCATTGCTTCAACCAACATTTTTTGATGCCCTTGAAAAATTCCAAGCTAGGTGGACAAAACCAGCAGCACTTGGTGCGCCAGCACCAATTCGCATGGTGACAAGAATTATTCCAGACGAACTTCTTCGGATTGCAGTTGCAGAAGAATTAAGTATTAGTTCATTAAAAGCATTGATTGCTAGTGGTCATGTCAACATAAACACATTTGGTGTTGAAATTAAAACCGCAAAAGAAGTAGCAAAACTTGAACCATTAGTAGAACGAATCGATGATTTGCAAGCGAGTCTTGCAGCTGCTCGTGCTGCTGGAGATACTGGGCGCGTAACTATATATACGGATTTGCTTCAGTCGTTTATAGCGAAACATGGAACTAAAAAAGAATTATTAGACCAAATCGCGTTATTTGAAGAACGCATTAATCAATCGCTCCCAGGTACTGGTAGGAACGTTACTCAAATAGCTAAAGGTTTAATGGCTGACGAATTAGCAGACCAAAGTGTTTTGAACTATGTGCGTCAAATGCGCGGCAATGCAATAAAAGACATTGCTTATGATATGTCTGGGAATCCAATCATTGACCCAAAGAACGCAAAAAATGTTAACTGGGTTAAAGGTACCGCTCGCGACATAGTTCAAATGTCAGAAACTCCAGAGTACCAAGAAGTTGCAAAAGCAATGCTTGCTGGCGGTTCCGACGCTGTACTACAACTACCTAATAGATTTTTGAATGGCGACCTAAAACCAGTATTTGAAAAAATTTGGGATAAAGCAATCAGGTCACAGGGTATCAACGGCATGAGCAAACTAACGCCGTTGACTTCCGTTGAGGGCAACTCGGCTTGGATTTACACAATCTATAACGACATTCTTACTCGTACTGGCGGCGACAGAACGGCGATTGGTGCTATTGCTACTGGAAAACTTGGTACAGAAAAAATTATTGACAACAGCGGATGGAAAGTAAAAACATCAACTGTTATTAACGTGTACGAACCAACAACAAACTTTAACAATTGGGTACGCGACAATCTATTGCAAAATCCAAACACAGCAAAAATTGCACCATTTGCTGCCACCGAAGCAACAGAAGCAGTATTGCGCCGTGACCGCTTATTCACAAAAGGTTTCGTTTTATACCGCAATGCTTCAGCAAAATATGCTCGTGGACCTTATTGGGAATACAATAAATGGAAACGAATTCTTGAATTAATTCCATCAATGGACCCGCAAGAAGCACAAAAAATGATGGACGCACTTGACGCAAGTAAAGCTGCCGACTGGATTAAAGATGGTGTTCGTGCCGAACTGCCACGCGCAGGCGGAACAGCGACACGTAAACAAGTAGAACTGCTAGGTGACATGTTTGGTGATAAACAAGTTGGGGACTTGCTTTATGATTCATCGAAAAAGTCATACTTTGGTTCACGCCACTCCCTGCTCTTTGGGTTCTTTGATGCTTGGAAAGAACAATGGAGCGTATGGGGAAGGCTCATGGCAGAAAACCCACAAATGCTAGAAGCCGCTCGACAAACCAAAGAAGGTTTGATGGGTGCCGAACTTCCAGGTTGGGCTGGCGGACAAGATGGACGCGGAATTATCTTTACCGATGAAGACACGGGTCAACAAGCAGTAGCACTTCCATTCTCACGCGAAGTGTATTCAATGCTTGGTTTGAACGCAGAAGAACGAATTCAAACAAAGAACCTTAGTATGCTTGGTTCTGCAGTTCCAGGATTCTTTGGTTTCGGTGCGATGGTAATGGACTCGATTTTCCCTAAATCGCAAGCCTACGCCAACTTGCGAGAAACATTATTCCCGTTCGGTGACCCACAAGCACGAACAAAAATTGCTGATTATATTGCAGCACCGTGGTTGCAAGGAATGATTGCATCTGGAACATCTGCAGCGCGTGGCGGAACAACATTCGATTTAGTTACCAACCTGCAAGCATTGGGTGCAACAGAAACTAATGACAGTATTCGTGCATCAACACTTAACGCCGTTCTCACCAATATTGCTTCAAACAGAAACGGTGTCCCAGCAACCGAACAAGAACGTGAAACAATACTTAACGATGCCGTCAACAAGACCGATGCACTACTAGCAATAAAATCATTCTTCAAAATATTGCTCCCAGGCGCATCAATGACCAAATACTTCACCGAAGTAGACGGCGGAAACGTTACAACAGGCATGGCGATGGACGAACTTCGCACCATGACCGACACCGCCATCAAAAACGGTGGAACATACACCGACGGTGTAGCACAGTTCCTGGGCAAATACGGTCCCGACGCATGGATATTCCTTGCTGGCGGAACCAACGCAATGCCAGGTCTTGCACCAACCAAAGAATTCGCAGAATGGACACGCTCAAACGGTGACCTCCTAGACAAATACCCGCTAGTAGCTGGCTACCTTGGACCACAAGGCGGAGAATTCGACCTCAAAGCCTATTCATCACAAAGTGCTATCGGTCTGCGCACCCCACGCGACATCGAAGCACGCCAAGAAAAAGCCCTAAACAGCATGGCTTGGAGCGCATACAACTACAAGAAAGACCAATACCTTAAGTTCGGTATCCAGCAAGGTTTTACCCCTGAGCAAATCACACGTTCAGAAGACTACAAAGCCGACATGAAAGCCTATGCAGATACCCTTAAAAAGCAGTTCCCAATGTGGAACCCTGCGGCAACCAGCGGTGAACGTGAACGTGAACTAGTTAATGAGATTCGTCAGATAACCAAAATGGTTGAGGATAAAAAAGTTTTGGCTACCCCAACTGGCAAAGCTTTGAAACTGTATTGGGATTACAGAACGGCACAAGTTAATGCTGTTACATCACAGGACCCTGCTTTGGCTAACGATAGTTGGCGTAAAGCAAAAGGTGGTTCAGCTCTCCGTCAGGCTCTTTATGACACTGGTTATGGTCTGGCAGAAAAGTATCCAGAGTTTGCTGCCCTATGGGAAAATGTATTATCTAGAGAGTTCGAACCACCAGAAATAGGAATGTAATCATGGCTGATTGTCCAGAAGGATATGTAAAAAACCCGATAACAGGTGAATGTGAACCTGAAGCAAGAGCGAATCCAGCCACCGATGGCTCACCCCTGGGCGGGATTGACCCGAATTATCAAATCCCAAAAACGTGGGGGACAGTAGACCAACCATACACATTCACGACCAATGACATCAACATCATTTACAAAATTTCAACAGACAAACTCACCTCATACCAAGGGCTACTACGAAAAGCAGTACCTGGATACATCCCATCAAGTGGTAACCGTTCTGACCCTCGCTTGAAGTCAGCGTTTTCTAAAGCCCTAACTCAAATTAATCTTATTAACTCTGACCCTGCCAGTCCATTGCGTGGCAAATCATTGGATGAAGCATTGGCGTATCTTGCAACAAACCCTGTTCCATCTGCAGGTGGCGGTCTTAAAGCATTCCGTCTCAACGACCCTGACACTTTGAAGAAAGCATTTGAAGGTGGCGCACAATCAGCATTAGGTCGCACCTTGTCTGAGCAAGAAATGAACAAACTTGTACAGGCATACAACCAACTTGATAAGCAATATCAGATGGGTGCTGCAACAGGCGGAGTCATTACCCAGCCACCTAACGCTGAGGTTTTTGCTGAGAAACAAGCAGAAAAACTTTCGCCTGAAGAGGCAGAAGCAAACGACTATTCGTCATATATTGGCGCACTATCTGACTGGATGCAAGGATAACCATGGCAACCGAACCAACAACAGAAACTAAACCACCAGCCAAAGGAACCCCAGCATGGTTCCAATACGCCAAAGAACAATACGGTTGGATAGCAGACCTATACCAGTCCGTACCAGAGTTGCAAGCAATCATCGACCAAGCTGTAAAACAGAAATGGACTAAAGACCGTTTCCTTAACGCTGTCCAGTCAACGGAATGGTCGAAAACAAAAGACGCTAAAGAACGCGCCTATCTTGACAAGCAAACCACAGACCCAACCACTCTTGCCAATGACATCAATGCTAAACAGTTCGAACTTGAAACCTATATTGGTAAACAAGGCTATTCGCTAGACCCTGTTGCGTTAAAAAATCTTGCTACACAAGCAATTAAATATGGTTGGGATGCTAACGAAACCGCACGTTATGTTGGCGCAGAGGTAGCCAAAACTGGCAGAACCCCTGGTGGTGTAGCGGGTGAAGCCGCCACTAAAGGATTGGATGCTGCGGCGGTTCGCCAATACGCTATCGACTACGGCATCAAACTCGATGATGCAACTATCAACGCATACTCCCAGAACCTCATCATGAAAACGATGACCCCTGAACAGGTTAAAGAGATGATGCGCCGTGACGCAGAGAACTTGTATCCTGCGTTGAAAGGACAATTGGACGCTGGTCGTACTGTCGCACAGGCTACGGCAACGTATCGTGCTGTCGCTGCAAGCACTCTCGGTATCGACCCGTACACGATTGACTTCACGGATGCAAACAAGTGGGGGCGTTTGTTGTCATACCAGGACCCGAACACGAATGAGACTCGCCTGATGAATGTGACAGAGTGGGGTAAGTTCCTGCGTACATTGCCTGAATGGCAGTCAACTGATGAGGCTAAGACGTTGTATCGTGATGTGGCTTCTACTATTACTAGAGGTTTCGGAGCAGTGAAAGGTTAACCATTATGGCTTTGACTAAACAAGAACGCCAAGAATTATTTATTCAACAGCGCACCGCTGAACTTCAAGCTGCTGGTAAGCCTGTTGATACTGCTGCTCTTAATGCTCGTTTCGCTGAATTATCTGCTACTCCTGAAGGTCGTAAGCAAATTACAGCTAAGGTTCAGTTGGCTCAACGTCCAGCGAATGACACCGCAACGACGCTGCCAGATTTTGTTGCTACCCCAGCAAAACCAAGCAATGAAGCACCGACTGGTCCAGCAATCCCAACAACAATTTATAACCCTGTAACCCCATCCACCCCTACGGTGTTACCAGTTGGTAATGCTGCTGCCGATGAACTCAAAGCCGTGCTTCGTCGTTATGGTCTTGAAGGATTGTTCGATTCCTTGAATCAGGCTGTTATGGCTGACACAACATTGGTGCGTAACGCTGATGCTTTGTTCGGGTCTATCCGTGAAACACCAATCTATAAAGAGCGGTTCAAAGGTAACGCTGACCGTGTGGCTAAAGGTTTGCCTGAGCTTTCTGAGGCTGAGTACATCAACCAGGAAATGTCATACAAAACAAACTTGAAGAACCTCGGCATGCCAAAAGGCTTCTACGACACCCAAGAAGCCTTCGCTAACTTCATCGCCAACGACATTTCCCCAGTCGAACTAGCCCAAAGAATACAACAAGGGTATAACGCAGTAACACAAGCCAGCCCAGAAGTAGTCACCCAACTCAAACGAATGGTCCCAGACCTCACCGACGGAGACATCGCCGCCTACTTCCTAGACCCACTCAAATCGGGTCAAGAAATAGAACGTAAAGCCCGTGCCGCACAAATCGCTGCAGCAGGCGTAACCCAGGGCGGCATGCAAATCACAACCGCACAAGCAGAACAGTTAGCCCAACAAGGTGTAAGCGCAGAACAAGCACAACAAGGCTTCACCCAAATCGGACAACAACAAGAACTATTCCAAACAAACCTCCTAGGTGAACAAGCACTCACCCAAGAAGAAATCGTTTCAGGAGTACTCACCAACGAACAAGCCGCAGCACAACGAATCGCACGCCGCCGACGCGGACGCACCGCAGCATTTGAAACAGGCGGCGGATTCGCAGGACAAGGCGGACAACAGACAGGGCTCACCACAGTCGGCATGTAATGTGTTATAGTTCGTAATACCTTCACGGGCAACCCCCGAACCGTGCGGAGCAATAGGGGTGACAAATCAACAGCAGCCATCACTACCCTCCAGAGTGATGTGGGCAAAAGGAGAGTGCCATATGTCAGATATTGACAACTACGACAGCGAAGACCAGATGGAAGACAACCGAAACCCTGTTAGGGCAAGGATGCGTCAACTGGAAAAGGAAAACGCAGAAGCCAAAAAACTTCTCGCCGAAGCCGACGCAGCCAAACGAGAACTAGCGTTCGTGAAAGCAGGCATCGACCTGACTGCACCAGCGTCAAAGTATTTCGTTAAAGGCTATGACGGTGAACTTTCCCCAGAGTCCATCAGACAAGCTGCAGTGGAAGCACAATTGATTAGTCCCCCAGAACCAAGCCCGTTAGTGGAAGAAGCACAAGCTTGGAACCGAACAGCAAAAATTGCTGCAGGTTCACAAACCGCTCAACCACCAATCGACTGGAACCGCAGACTACAAGATGCGCGGAACCCACAAGAAGTAGACGCAATTTTGGCAGAGGCACGAATAGCATTAGGAAATTCATAAACCTCTAAACCAAAGGAAAAATTAAAATGGCAGGCGAAACAACAACCTCGTCACTGTCCGTAGACCAGGTAGCGTTTGACCGTTTGGCGTACTTCGCCCTTCGTTCAGAACTCCTCTTCGACCAGGCAGCAGACGTACAACCAGTAGCACAGGCAATGCCAGGAACTGGCGTAACATTCACCATCTTCAGCGACATTGCAGCAGCAACGTCAACGTTGAACGAAGTTACCGACGTAACCCCAACCGCATTGTCCGACAGCCAAGTAACCGTAACCCTCAACGAATACGGTAACGCAGTAGTAACCACCGCTAAGTTGCGTGGAACAGCGTTCTTGGATGTTGACTCTGCAGCAGCAAACATCATCGGATACAATGCAGGCGATTCAATCGACCAGGTTGTCCGTGAAGTTCTTGCTGGCGGAACCAACGTTGTCTATGCAACTGGTGGTTCAACCACACCAACGAGCCGTGAGTCAATCTCGGCTGACGACGTACTCGCCGCTGACGACGTTCGCAAGACCGTCGCACAGCTCCGTGGAGCCAACGTAGCAACCTTCAACGGTTCATACATCGGCTTTATCCACCCAGACGTATCGTACGACTTCCGTTCGGCAACTGACGCAGCAGCATGGCGCACCCCTGCTAACTACGTCAACCCAGAGGGAATCTACAACGGCGAAATCGGCTTGTTCGAATCCGTACGTTTCATCGAAACCCCACGCGCAAAGGTATTCACCAACGCATCGAACGGTACCAGCACAACTGGTTCAATCGACGCGTATTGCACGCACATCATGGGTCGTCAGGCTCTTGCAAAGGCGTACAGCGTACAGGACGGAAACGGTGCAGTACCGAAGATTGTCCGTGGCAACGTAACCGACCTCCTCATGCGCTTGCAGCCATTGGGTTGGTACTGGTTGGGTGGCTATGGTCGCTTCCGCGAAGCATCGCTCCGCCGCATCGAGTCAGCATCAAGCATTGGTGCTAACTAATAACTAACCAAGCAGCCAACTACATGGCTGAAGGTTGAGACAAAAGCCCCTCATTTCCCCTAGTACGGGAGGTGGGGGGCTTTCGTTTTGCTATAGTCATATAACACGAAAGGTTTACAATGTCGATTTCTAACTACGCAGAACTAGCATTACTGGACACGCTCCGCAATACTTCATTTGCTGTTGCCGCCACATATGTAAAACTTCATACGGGAGACGCTGGTGAAGCAGGAACATCTAACGCTGCAACCGAAGCTACCCGCAAAGCAATCTCATTCTCGGCAGCATCATCTGGTTCTATGGCATCATCTGGGACTATTGAATGGGTAAACGTGGCAGCAACAGAAACCTACAGCCATTGGTCGCTTTGGGATGCAGCTACATCAGGCAACTGTTTGTGGACTGGCGCACTATCTACATCAGCAGCCGTGACCGCTGGTGACACTTTTCAAATCACTTCTCTCACGCTGTCGCTCGACTAGCCGTTAGGGGATAACCCCTTATGGCGCAATTAGCAGTCACAGGTTTTACAGAACCGTTTAGTGATACCCGTCCGTTTTATCGGGCAACCTATTTCCGTGTTGTTGGTCGTACCGCTACTGGTGTAGGTGATGGTTCTGCATCTGTCGCTTCAGGGTCAGCGCAGGTTCGTTTAGGTCAGTTAACTGACTTCAGTTTCCCTTACCGTTTCGGCGGTCGTTTCTATTTGGGTGTTCGTGCGGTTCTCACCGTTACTGCTACGGCATCGGGGACGGGGACCGCATCGTCTTTTGCGTATGTCTTAAAACAGCGGCAAGGCACAGGAAGCGGAACAGGAACTGAAACAGCCACAGCAATCAAGGTGGTGCCACGTTCGGCTACTGGTTCGGGTGTCGGCACGATGGATTCAACGGGATTGCATATTGCGCCTCGCACAGCGTCGGGCAGCGGTGTGGGGTCCACCACATCACAAAGTCGTTTAGACCAGTTAACCGACTTTAGTTTCCCGTTCAGAAACGGTGGACGCTTTTATCTTGGTGCTGCAGAAAAAATTATTCCTGTTAGAACGGCAATCGGCAACGGTACAGGCACATCGACTATTGTTGTCAACCGTGTTGTATTCAGAACTAGCAGCGGCGAAGGTGAAGGCACGTCGACATCGACGCGAATACTCACGGCTATACGCACGGCGGAAGGTTCAGGCACAGGGTCAGGGACTGTGGTTGGTGCAAGAACACGCCGAACTACAGCAACAGGGACAGGCGACGGAACAGCAACCGCCAACTGGGACAAGTCCCACATCTTCCGTGTCCCAATAACCGAAGGTTACCCATTTGCTGTCAGACTTTCTGAAGAATCACCAGACAGACTATTTGCACACACACCACAAGGTTCCCGCGCAAAAAACCTTTACCGTCTTATCGATGGCAGTTACACCACCACCGACCCGCGCAGACCAGAACGCATCACCCGAACATATTACGGCGGACACGACAATTTTCTTACGCAACCAGAAATCGATGAACTCACAGCAGCAGGATATGGAAGTAGTATCACCTAATGGCAACATTCAGACCACCGACCGACAACTTCGTAGTTCCAGTAATCGTCGGGGATTATATGGGCGGGTTACGGTTATCCAAAGACCAGCGTCTAGCAAATCGTCTTGGCGGCAGGATAGAAGCATCACCGCGTGGACGGAACATCTTTTTGCTTACCAACGGAACCTATACCGACAACCAACCGTCAAGCCTTGACATGGTTTCCAAAGTGTATTATGGCGGACACGACAACGAAATTGATGCTGCAGAAGTAGCAGCTTTAACCGCAGCAGGATATGGGGAATACATTTCATGAAACACAGGGAAACACATCCGAACCTAGACGTTGAAGGATGCTTCGGCTGCAGAGTCGCAGGTGTCCGCATGGGAACCAACACAACCACTAGCAGAGGGGCTAAGGTAGCGGAGATTAACCAAACAGAACGTAACTGGAACAAAGATATGCCAGCATACAAACGTCTTCGCGCTAACGGTTTGCAACCTAAGAGGATTGATGGTGCTGCCAACGTGGAAAAGAAAGCACAGGAAGCATGGCAAGTGGAGACAGGTATTCTTCCAACAATCTAAAACTTGTTGGGGTTGACATCCCTAAAGTCGGGTACGGCAAAATGGTTGTCGGGCTTAAGACAGCATTAGCCAGCAAAGTAAACCTGTGTGACGACGCAGAACATGTGGTGTTCGCTCTTAGACCGAACCTTATTAAAGGCTGGTTGGAAGACCAGAAGCCAAGCCTGTTGACGATGTGGGAAACGAACTGGCTACCCAAAGAGTTTTCTGATTATCTGCACAACTTTGAGACAGTCATTGTTCCTAGCCTGCATAACTTTGATTTGTTTTCCCAACATCACGACAACGTGCATGTCATACCGTTAGGTGTTGACCGCAACATCTGGCACCCAAAACCAATACAACGCACCGACAAATACAAGATATTGTGCGGCGGCTCAGAATGGTACCGCAAAGGACTAGACGTAGTACTGGAAACATTCCTAGAACTAAACCTGCCCAATGCTGAACTACATATCAAGATAGTCCCACCACACTTGTTTGCCCCAAAGAACTTGAATTATCCGAACGTGGTGGTACATGACCAATGGATGACCGAAGAAGAAGAACGCGACCTAGTTTGTTCTATGGATTGTTTCATATCGGTGTCACGAGGTGAAGGCTTCGGACTGATGCCACTCCAAGCAATCTCAGTAGGCGTACCCACCATCCTGTCTGACGCTCACGGGCATCGAGAATTCTCCGACCTAGCCACCCATCGCATTCCCACCACACCAGTACCCACCGCCAAAGGTGTCTGGCAAAACATGGGTGACTGGGATGAACCTGACCGTGAAGCCCTAGCCGAAGCCATCAAAGACATCGGCGAACATCGTGAACGCTACCGTCAGAAAGCAGAAACTTATGCTTCAGAAACCGCGGCATTTAACTGGGACACCTCAGCAAACCAACTCCTACAAATAGTTAAACCATCAGGGAACCGTGCCGCAGGCAAATGGCTACCCCTAGAACCTATGTGCGAAATACAAGTCAACCGCAGAATAAAAGCCAGCATCGGCACCCATAACATTGACCTGAAACCTGGTATCACCTATCCTGTAGTGTTAAACGTGCGCGAGGTTCTCCGTGCATCAGGATACCTAGTGGAGAAACAATGAAGAAGAAAGCATTTTGGGAAACAAAAAACCCAAACAAAAAATCCACCCCATTAACACCATCCCAGAAAGATGCGGCTAAAGCCCGCGCAAAAAAAGCAGGCAGACCATACCCAAACTTGGTGGACAATGCCTGGGCAAAAGGACAGAAATGATTGAGTACAGAGGGGAAAAGTTCTCTGGTTATAACAAACCAAAGCGAACCCCGAACGCCAACAAATCCCATGCAGTCTTAGCCAAGTCAGGTGACAAGGTGAAACTCATCAGATTCGGTCAACAGGGTGTCAAAGGTTCTTCTGAAGGCACCGCCAGAAACAAAGCTTTCAAAGCCCGCCATGCCAAGAACATTGCCAAAGGCAAGATGTCCGCAGCATACTGGGCGGACAAAGTTAAATGGTAACATCTAAGAGTCGACAGGAGACATTATGCCAATGGTAGGAAAAAAAGAGTTCGGTTACGGTGCTAAAGGAATGGCAGCTGCTAAGAAGGAAGCCAAGAAAACTGGCAAGCCTATGAAGATGCAGGGCAAGTCCAAGAAAAAGAAGGGCATGTAATTATGTCTGTCAAAGGTGAAATGTACAAGTCTAAGAGTGCAAAGAAGAAGCACGAAATGGAAGAAGGCAAAAAAGAACGTGCCATGGAGTACGGCAAAAAGCCTAAGAAAAAGAAGTAAATGACTACAGCCGCAACCGTCATTGACAGGACGTTGCGACAACTGCTATCGGGGACGGTTGAACCGCGCAACAAACTGGCATCCAGCATCAACTCGTCAGCGACGAGTGTTGTAACAACGTACCCACTTGAAGGGTTGCGTGCTGGACAGGTTTGTGAAATTGACTCAGAACTCATGTACATCTGGGCAACTGACAGCGGCACAAAAACCATGACCGTAGAACGCGGCTTCAACGGAACAACAGCAGCATCACACACAGCAGATGCAATCATTACCGTCAGTCCACGCTTCCCACGCGCACAAGTGTTGGAAGCAGTCAACGATGAAATCGCTGACCTGTCCTCGCCTTTGAACGGTTTATTTCAAGTTAAAACTTTGGACATTGATTACAACGGTTCAGATACCATGATTAACCTCACGGGTGTCACCGCAATTATTGACCTATTAAACGTCTCTGTCCGTTACATGGTTGATGATTATCCTGTTGCACGCAAAGTACGCCTTGTGCGTGATGTCCCAACAGATGACTTCGCATCAGGCTATGCGCTACGGTTCGACCAAGGAGTATTCCCAGGTCGCCTTCGCATTGTCTATAAAGCACCATATGTGACCGCTTCGACCGAATCCTCTGACATAAACACAACTGGCGGGATTCAAGATACGGTCACAGACATCGTTGCACTTGGCGCACAAATTCGTTTGATGTCACCACGAGAAATGAAACGCAACTTCACTGAATCACAAGGCGACACACGCCGTGCAGCAGAAGTACCTGTTGGTGCAGTAGCAGGTTCTGTTTCTAACTTGCAGCGTTTACGACGCGACCGTATTCAAGCTGAAGCCGCCCGACTAAAGAGGTCATACCCAACATTTTTGTCTAAGGACTAAACGTGGCAACAACTCTTTACAAGTTCACCGACGCGTTTATTCCATCTCCACAGTTCTTTGCTGGCGGAGCAACAACAAATCTTGTACCAGACGTTTTCCCTATCGCTATCGATGGTCGCCCGTTCCTTGTTGACCAGCAAGCTGGAACATTCTCACGAGGATTTGAACCACGAGTCCGTGATTCTGTTGACCAGTCAACCAGCCCAGGCGAATCCGCTATCAACCCGCAAGGTTTGTGGCGCAGAGGTGAAACATCTTGGCATTACGGTGCAGGACAGAAATATGCTGATACCGCCGAAGCACAGGACTATAGATTCTTATCAAGCAAAGGTGTTAACCCTTGGACCAAGGGACAGTTGACGCTTCATTACAAAACAAAAGTTTCGTTAGCGTCAGCAGCAACCTCTGCCCATGTCGTGGCACAAGACGGGCGTGTATATGCGGCACTTAACGGCGATGTCAAATTCACTACCGACCCTTACGCATCATCACCAACATGGACAGATTGCACAGGTGAACCTGGTGGAACATGCGCGGCAATGGCAACCGATGGTTCACGCATCTACCTTGCTTTCCCTAGCGACGGTGTGCGTGTCATCGACCCTGCATCATCAGTATCAGTTATTTCAGGCAGCAAGTTTGTCAACTCGACTGACAGTTATTACATGCTTGGCTTTGCCAAGAACTACATGTTCGGCGCATACGACAGTATTCTTCATACTATTTCTTCTGGCGGTTCTAAAAACGCTCATATCACCCCAGACGACACACAATTCCGATGGGTGGGTGTAGCCACAGGTCAAAACGCTGTATACGCCGCAGGATACGCAGGCAAAAAATCCCTCATTTACAAAATCACCATCAAAGCAGACGGCACACTAGACGCTGGCGTTGTCGCACTTGAACTACCAACAGGAGAAGTAGTCTCCGCCATCTCTGGTTACCTTGGATACATTCTCATCGGCACAGACAAAGGCGTACGTTACGCATCAACCGACGGCAACAGCAACCTAGTCGCAGGACAAATCATCCCAACCTCTGGGGCAGTAGCAAAGTTCACCAGCGAAGGACGTTACAGCTACTTCACATGGACAAACTATGACGGTGTGTCTGGCGGGTTGGGTCGACTCGACCTTGGAACATTTATCTCTGCTAATACCCCAGCCCATGCCACAGACCTAATGTATGACTCAACCGCAGCGGTCAACGGACTAATCACATTCAACAACAAACGTTGCTTCTGGATAAGTGGTGTAGGAATCATCGCAGAAGACTCAGCCAATCTTGTTGAGTCAGCAGAAATTGTTACAGGCACTTACCGTTGGGGTATCCCAGACCGCAAGTTCGTAGCCAAGTTCGACATCCGAACCACCCCGCTATACGGGACCATCACCCCAAGCATCTCCATCGACTCAGCAAACTATGTTGAAATGTCCCCACACACCACACCATTCGCAACTGAATCGGTGGCAACAGGACCACAGTCCAAGTTCATTGAAGCCAAATTCAAACTTGTACTAACCAGAGCTTCAGCCACCGAAGGACCAACCCTTACCCGTTGGATGGCACGAGCCTATGCCAGCCCAGCCCGAAGCCAAGTATTCCGTGTACCAATCCTCATGCACCACCGTCTGCATGTCCGCGACACCGACTACTACTTCGATGTTGAATCAGAACTACGAGCTTTACGCGATTTAGTAACAAATCCGCGTGTGGTAAACTACCAAGAAAACACTGAAACATTTTCTGTAGTATTAGAAGACTTACAATTTGAGGTTGCTGACGGGTACCAGTCCAACTGGGACCTAGAGGGAACCTGTACAGTTACAATGCGTTCAGTACAAGACTAGGAGTTATAAATGCCATACGCAGCGAGACGGTCATATGCAGGTGCGGCACCCGCATGCACCCTGACAAATGCCATTACCTCTGGCGATACCTCTGCGCTTCTTACTGGTGACGTAACAAACTGGAACAACACCGCTAATGGTTCGTTCTACATGGTTATCGACCCAGGTCTTAGTACCGAAGAAAAAGTACTTGTAGGTTCACGCTCAGGCTCCTCGCTATCAAGCATCACCCGTGGAGTTGACGGTACTACCGCCACCTCACATAACGCTGGTGCTACCTGCTATCCAGTTTTCACCGCTGTTGACGCTGACCAAGCGAACGCGGTAGCCGCCGCGCTTACGACTAAGGGTGACTTGTTGGTCACTACTGGTTCGGCTTTGAACCGTTTGGCTGTTGGCACAAACGATTATGCGTTACTTGCTGATTCTTCGGCTACAAACGGTGTAGCTTGGAAGCAGGTTCCTGCGGCTGGTTTGGCATCTGATGCTGTTACTACCGCAAAGATTTTAGATTCCAATGTGACTACAGCAAAGATTGCTGACGGCGCAATAACAATGGCAAAACTAGCGAGCGGGGTTGTTGAAGACGACCAGTTCGTTTTATCATCACAAATCTTCGGCTAACATAGGAGCATCATGGCAACGTTCAGCAAAACAATCCTCAGCGGTTCAACAGACGGCAAGCAAATCAAGGTCGCTGCTACTGCAACCGCAGGTACGCTCATCCATACGGGTTCAACCACAACTACGACTTTGCATGAGGTTTGGTTGTATGCGGTTAACACTTCTGCTTCTGATGTGAAGTTGACGATTGAGTGGGGCGGTGCTGCTTCCCCTGATGACCACATCGAATATACGGTTAAAGCAGAAAACGGTTTGTATCTGATTGTCCCAGGTTTGCTGATTAAGGGCAACGCTACGGCGTTGACTGTTCGTGCATTTGCTGCGACAACTAACGTTATTTGTATCAGCGGGTACGTCAACGTAATTGCGTAAGGGGTACTAAGTGCCTTCTTTTTTGAATACAACCGCGGGTGGCAAAGCCATTAGTGGTGGTTCTCTTGCCCCGCGTACTCGACGTGGTAACACGAACCAGGTTTCTTCGTACTTCGCTGGTGGTTCAGTAATATCACTTGCTATTGAAGCATTTGTTGTTTCTGGTGGTGGCGGTGGTGGAAACAAATCTGGTGAAGGTGGTGGCGGTGGTGGCGGCGGCGGTCAAACTCAAAGTGCTATTCAAACCATCGGTGCTGGAACCTATTTAGCAACTGTTGGTGCTGGTGGTGGTGCTGCTGGTGGTGGCGGCGCATCTAGCATCACCCTCTTGACTACTACATCGTCTAGTGGTGGCGGTGCTGGAGGGACCCCAAATACGGCTGGTTCTGGTGGTGCTGGTGCTACTGCTAATGGTTCTAACGGAAGTGCTGGTCGTGGTACTGGAACACCAGCCGTAGGTGATGCGGGTACGGCAAACTCGTTTACTGGAACTTCAGTTATTCGCTCTGCTGGTGGTTGTGGTGGAACTGTGAACCCAGGATATTTGCCAGCATTTGGTGTTAACGGCGGTGGCAACGGTGGAAACTTTGACTATCAAGGAACAGCAGGAGAAGCAAACAGGGGGTGCGGTGGTGGTGGTGGTGGAAACTTGGGAACTGGCAACGCTGGTGGTAGCGGTATCGTAATTGTTAGATACTTGACAGCAGATGCTTCTGGGTTGTCAATTACTGGTGGAACAGTTACAACTAGCGGTTCTTACACGGTTCGTACATTTACTTCTACTGGAAATCTTGTAATTGCGTGATGAGGAAATAATGGCACATTTTGCACAAATAGATTCCAATAACAAAGTTATACAGTTGATTGTCGTCGCTGACGAACATGAAGAAAATGGTTCTGAATGGTGCCATAATTTGTTCGGTGGTACATGGATTCAAAGTAGTTATAACAATAGAATTCGTAAACAACATGCAGGGGTTGGGTACTCATACGACCCTGATGCAGACGTATTTGTTCAGCCGCAACCATATCCGTCTTGGTCACTAGATGCGAACCATGACTGGAATCCTCCAGTGCAACTTCCAAATGACGCATATGACAGTGAAACAGGTTTAGGTGTTGATTATCTTTGGGATGAAGAAACCCTGGCATGGGTCGCAACACCCGCTGGCTAATACTCATCCCCGCAGTACTGTTCGCACTCTTTGCGAAACCTGCTAAAGCCGACACACTTGGCGAATGGACAGCATCACAATCCTGTGCCACAGCCTCCATCGAAGTAGTTGACAACACCATTATTTTGCATGGTCCTGATGGCGGTTGCCCTGGTGCTAACTGGATAAAGATTGAAACCACAATCCCCGCAGATGTAGACACAGTTGATTTCACTTGGGCATACCAAACCAATGACGGTTGGTGGTACGACCCGCCACAGTACGCAGTAAACGGTGCATACACCTTGCTCACACAACAAAACAATTCGACTGGTTCGCTATCTGTACCCGTTAACGAGGGTGATGTTTTCACGTTCAGGCAATACTCGGTAGACACCTGTTGCCAACCAGGTCATCTCACAATCAGTAACCTGTCGTTATGGGCATCTATAACCTCATCCACGACTTCGACGACGACCTCTACTACTACTGTCCCGTCAACGACTGTCCCTGCCACAGTCCCGACTACTACGACAGTTCAAGAAACAACTACAACAACTACTACTTCTTCAAGTACGACAACGACAACAGTTCC
>JACCDG010230874.1_pt1 | contig 29894 bp, 37 predicted proteins | sample 7442471 | NCBI WGS metagenome assembly JACCDG01 (sample SAMN15323444, study PRJNA562643) | freshwater metagenome | isolation source: river surface water | place: USA:Blue River Watershed | collected 2017-08-17 | reverse complement strand
GGTTTAGGCTAACAATGATTGGTTGATTGTTCCAGGCTTCAGGTAGTGGCTGCAGTTTATTAATTAAGTAATTAACGCACACTCGCTGGTTTTCAACATTACTTGATGCATCGGTTGTGTAGTTCCAGGCCGCCCAGCATCTTTTTTCTTGAGGCAAAACAGATGCATCAGTGTGTAATACAGCCCGATTTTTTTGATAGTTAATCGAACTAAGTATTGAGTGTTCATCATTGCTTGGGTCGGTAAGCATTTGTAATGTTTCATCGCTATGCGTTGCCATTACAACCTGATCGTAGATCTCAGTTGATTCATTGGTGAAAACCTGAACTTTATTATTAAGTCTTTTAATTGACTCAACTTTTAATCTTTTGAAATTGCCGCCAGCAAATTTTATTTTTTCACAAATTCTTTTGACGTACTCTTTTGATCCGCCAGAGACGGTTAACCATTGTGGTCTATCAGTAATTTTTATCAAACCATGATTGTGACAAAAGCGAATCATGGTTGAGATAGGAAATTCCAGCATTTGTTCAACCGGACAAGACCAGATAGCGCCAACCATCGGCAAAAAATACCAATCTTTGAATTGTTTGCTGAACCCATGTTTTTTAATGAATTCGCCAACGGTCAAGTTGAGGTGATCTAGCTTTTTATTTAAGGCTAAGTTTGTGCATAGGCTATTAAATCTAATGATGTCTTTCACCATTAAAAGAAAACTAAAATTAAACAGGTTTTCTCTTTGAGCAAATAATGAATTTAAATCTGTGCCTGCCCATTCCAGATTGCGTCCATCTTGGTTCGGAATAGATACAGAGAATGACATGTCAGATTTGGCTATAGGAGCATCAATCTCATGAAAGAGTCGCAGAAGCCTTGGATATGTTCTTTGGTTAAACACTAGAAATCCAGTGTCAATGCCATGCGTTACCGGGCCAATGTTTGTATCTAGGGTTAAATCAACAGTATTGCTGTGCCCGCCGATGTGGTCACCAGCTTCGTATATTGTTAATTCAACATTTTCTAATTTGCTAAGGGCATATGCGCACCCTAAACCAGATATGCCTGCACCAATAACGGCAATTTTCATATTGATTCACTTTGCGCTAAATAGAAGAAAACCACAAGACGCCTGTGAGCAATAAAAAGGGAGGGAGAGAAATGGTGCTCAGCAGGTTTCATGTCTTGTGGTTTAAAAGGGTTAGTGTCTGTTTCTCTTATCGTTGCTTAACCACGCATAAGCTGAGTGGTTATGTATAGATTCAAAATTTTCTGATGACACTTCATATGCAATCACTTTGGTCTCGTTTTCAAGAGCCACAGCAATATCTCTAACTAGATCTTCAACAAATTTAGGGTTGTCGTATGCGCGCTCTGTGACATATTTTTCATCAGGGCGCTTTAATAAACCCCACAATTCGCAAGAGGCAGCCTGTTCAGCAATTTTTATTAAGTCTTCCGCTGCCATGTCTTCAGTTAATTCTGCGGCTATAACTATGTGTGAGCGCTGATTGTGCGCACCGTATTCAGAAATCTTCTTAGAGCAAGGGCACAAGCTAGTTACTGGTACTTGAACTTGCAAGGTGTATTTCAAGGCGCCATCTTGGAAGGCTGCTTTAATGTGGAGGTCATAATCTAGAAGACTTTCAACGCCTGAAACTGGAGCTACTTTCTTTAAGAAAAGAGGCATACTCAAATCTAAGTGACCTTCTTCAGCCTCAAGTCTATTGAGCATATTGACCATCATTGTTTTGACGCTGGCAAAGTTGAGGGGCTCATGGTGGTTTTGTAGAACTTCCAAAAACCTAGACATATGAGTACCTTTAACATTGCTAGGTAGCATCACAGTCATGTCAATCATTGCAACGCTAGGTTGCGTGCCGGTTTGTGTTTGAAGCAAAACTGGGTGGCGCACTGATTTAATGCCCACTTTTTGAATAACAATATTTCGTTCATCAAGACTCGCCTGAACGTCCGGTAGAAAAATGTTCTCTGGTGCATTCATGATTATTTTTCCTGAAGTAACTTTTCAATTTGAGCAGTCATAGTTTTACTGCTGGGTGAGGTCATGCTGCTGTATGCCTCAACCACATTGCCTTGACGATCGATTAGGTACTTATAAAAATTCCAGCGTGGCTTGGTATTCGTTTTCTCAATTAATAACTTAAATAGAGGGTTAGCATCGTTGCCACTAACTGATGTTTTTGCAAACATTGGGAATTTCACGCCATATGTGTTGTGACAAAATTCGGCAATTTCCTTGTTCGATCCTGGTTCTTGCTTGCCAAAATCGTTGGATGGAAAACCTAAGACCACAAAACCCTTGTCTTTGTATTGTGCAAACAGCTTTTCAAGTCCGTCGTACTGACCAGTAAATCCACAGTAGCTTGCTGTATTGACGACCAAGACCACTTTGCCTTGGTACTGACACAAATTTTGAGGGGCTTCGTCTTGAAGTCTTGGAAAAGTGAATGAAAGTGATGCTGGACAACTCATGGCTTGAGCCTCCTTGGGCCAAGAAAACCACATTAAACCTACCAAAATCAATGCGATAAGATTAATTTTGTAAAAGAAAATCCCCAGGTCTGTTGCCTGTTGCGGGATAAACGGTCTTTTTTTAAAATCGACCAACATTGGGTTTGTCTCCTCGACCCGTATTATTTTTTTGTTTAAAGACCCTTAGACAAGAATGGTTTTTGTCTAGGACGAAAAACATATATGACTTGATATTACATAAAAAATAAAAAAAATGCAAATAATGTCTAGGACAGTGTAGAATTTGTTTGTCGATACCAGGTATTAACCTGGCGGCTAATCGTGAGTATTCACATATGAATGTTAGATTTACAAATTTGCCAGATATGCTCAGCATCGCAGCTGTAGAGCGTGATACTGGCATCGCCAAAGACACCCTGAGGGTTTGGGAAAGGCGCTATGGCTTCCCCAACCCGCTTAGAGATAGCAATGATGATCGCGTTTATCCTGCTGATCAGATTGAAAAATTACGTCTTTTAAAGCGTTTATTAGACTTAGGACACCGTCCAGGCAGGGTTGTCCCTTTGCCAATAGAAGCTTTAAAAGAATTAAGTGCAAAGTCACTACAAGCAGAACCTAGTCAAAGTCTTGGTTTGGTTATTTCTCAAGAAGAAATGGACCGCTACATAGACTTACTGAGATCACATCAAACAGAAGCCTTGCGCTTAGCTTTATCAACAACCCTCATGAAAATCGGCTTAGATCGCTTTGTTATTGAGGTGGTCTCGCCATTGATTAAAAATATTGGTGATTACTGGGCTGATGGCAAATTAGAAATACATGAAGAGCATCTTTTTACAGAGCAAATTAAACATTTGCTGAGAACTGCTATTAATTCTGTGCCACGAGGTCATACTGGACAAAGTGAAGACTTGGCGCGACCAAGAATTTTGTTGACGACATTTCCTCAGGAGCATCACAGCCTCGGTCTACTAATGGCTGAGGCCCTCATGGCATTGGAGGGATGCGTATGCGTTTCATTAGGAACGCAGACACCGATTTTAGAAATTGCTCAAGCAGCTCGAGCGCAAAAAGCAGATGTGATTGCTTTGTCGTTCTCGTCACAGATGAATCAAAATCAGGTGGTTGATGGCTTAAATGAGCTTAAGTCAAAACTAGCTCCTGGTATTGAGCTATGGGTGGGCGGTGAAAACCAAGCATTACGCAAACGCGCCCCAGAGGGGATCAAAGTAATTCATGCATTAAATGACATATCAGTTAATGTAAATGACTGGCGATCCAAGCGCTCGGATATCTAACAAGTTGAAAAAGCTTGTACTGGTATTAGGTGATCAATTAAAGGCCGATAGTTCGGCCTTTATTAATTTCAGACCTGATACTGATCAAGTCATCATGATTGAATCCGTGGCAGAGGCAAATTATGTGTGGTCACATAAAGCAAAGATCGCATTGTTTTTGTCAGCGATGAGGCACTTTGCCAAAGACTTAAAAAGTAAAAAATACCATCTCACATACATATCTCAGTCTAAGCAATCAATTGTTGATGAGTTAAAGCAACACATACAAAAAAATCAATTTACACATTTAATATGTGTTGAGCCGGGTGAATTAAGGCTTAAAACAGAGTTGGAGAATCTAGCAGATGAATTAAATATTCATTTGGATTTGAGGCCAGACAATCATTTCTACTGCGACATTGATGAATTTAAAAAATGGGCCGGGGACAAAAAAGAATTAAGGCTTGAATACTTCTATCGGTATATGCGTAAAAAGCATCAAGTGATGATGCAAGAAGATGGCGAGCCTGAGGGTAATCAATGGAACTTCGATGATCAAAACCGAGGAGCATATTCAAAAAAAGGACCGGGCTTAGTTATTGATCCATTATGGTTTGAGCCTGATGACATCACCAGGGAAGTGATTGCTGAAGTAAAAGAACAATATAGCAATCATCCCGGAGAACTAGAAAATTTTGCATGGCCAGTTACCAGAAAACAGGCATTGATGGCCATGGAGCATTTCATGGAGCATCGCTTGGCATATTTTGGACAGTATCAAGATGCCATGTGGACTAATACGCCATTTGGTTGGCATTCGATATTGTCCGCATCGTTGAATTTGAAATTGATTGACCCCAAAGAAGTCGTTGATGCAGCAATTAATGTTTGGAAAAAGAAAGATATATCAATTAATGCAGTAGAAGGATTTGTTCGTCAGATACTGGGTTGGAGAGAGTTTGTTAGGGGCATGTATTACTTAGATATGCCAAAAATGGCTGATGCCAATTTCTACAATCATCAAAGAAAATTACCTAAGTGGTACTGGACTGGGCAAACTCAAATGGCATGCATGCAAGATGCCATTCATCAAACGATGAAGTTTGGTTATGCGCATCACATACAGCGTTTAATGGTTACGGGTAACTTTGCCTTGTTAGCTGAAATACTGCCTAAAGATGTGTGCGACTGGTATTTGGCTGTCTATGTAGATGCGATTGAGTGGGTGGAGTTGCCAAATACTTCTGGAATGGCTTTGTTTGCAAACGGCCCCAGATTTACTAGTAAGCCATATATAGCAAGTGGAGCGTATATTAAGCGCATGAGCAATTATTGCGATACTTGTGCGTATAAGCCAAGTGAGAGATATGGAGCGCACGCGTGCCCAATGACCAGTTTGTATTGGAATTTCTTGATTAAGCATCAGGCTGCGCTAGAGAAAAATCCAAGAACAAGATTGATGACTGCTAACCTCAATAAAATTGATGTGTCTGAGCAAAAAAAGATAGAGCAACATGCTCACAAATTACTAAATAATTTAGAAAATATCTAGTCGGTTGTAAGATGTTGCCTATGACATCACAAGATTTAAATAATTTACCTTTGCCTGCTTTTGAGAAAAAAATTTGCTCCGCAGAAGATTTGCAGGGCAAGCTTAGTCAATTGCCAAAACCAGTTGTTTTCACAAATGGTGTTTTTGATATTTTGCACAGGGGGCATGTGAGCTATTTAGCTCAGGCCAGAAGCTTGGGGGCAAGTATGGTGGTTGGTGTTAATGCCGATAGCTCTGTCAAGATGTTGGGTAAAGGGGATGATCGACCTTTAAATCAGCAAGATGATCGTATGGCGTTGTTGGCGGCTCTTGAGTCTGTTGATTTGGTAATTTTGTTTAGCGAAAAAACACCAGTAGAGCTAATTGCTAAAGTAAAACCTGATATCTACGTTAAGGGTGGTGACTACCAAATTGATGAGTTAGCCGAGACGACATTGGTTAAAACTTGGGGTGGTAAGGCATACGCTATCCCATTTATTCATGATCGATCAACAACAGCTTTACTTAACAAGATTAGATCTTGAATTAGCTGGCCCTAGTAGCTTAATTTGATCAGCCTCACTCGGTGCTGCGTATTCTTGGTGTGAGGTCTCAAACCACGATGCAATTAATTTTTGTGCTGTTATTGGTGCGAAGATGATGATTGAACCCAATAGGAACGCAATACTAACGGTAAGAATTAAAGTAACTTTGAGTTTCTTGTTCATGATGGGTAGTTCAATAGGTGCCAAGCTAAAAGACCTTTGAGGGCTAGTTGAGGCTCCGTTACAACGCAACTTTGTTTTTCTAAATGGGCGCCAATGAGATTTGCATTGCCTCCAGTAAGAACAACTAAATCAATCTGAATATTATTATTTTTAGCGTATTGTTCAGCGATTGATATGGCTCCAACTTGACAGGCAAAAATACCTTGTTCGATGCCTTCATCCGTTGTTAGTGCAGGTTTTAAAGTAGATAAAGATTCAATTTTTTCTATATTAGGTAAGTTGGCAGTGTGATTAGAAAGCGTCTGAGACATGAGTGTGATGCCAGGAAAAATCCATCCACCAAGATGTTGTTGATTGGCTAGCAGATCAATTGTTGTCGCCGTTCCTGTGCTAATAACCAATATATTTTTATCAACAAATAATTGTTGAGCTCCTAGCAACATCGATCTTCTGTCGGCGCCTAATTGCTGTGGATTGTTGTAGCTTGTGGGCAGTTGGTTAAGTGCAGATGTGCCATCAATTTCATGCCAATACGCTCTGGGCATTGAGTTTTGGCAAATTCCCTTGAGTACCAAAGTTTTTTCTTTACTAATGACGCTAGAGCAAATGATATGAGTGATTTGTTCAGGGTTGGATAGTTTTGATAGCTCTAAATGGCTAATGTTGTCAAAGAAGCCAGAAGTGCTAAAGCCAACTTGAATCTCATCAGATGCGCCTGATGAGAGCGCCCACTTGATACGAGTATTTCCAGCATCAATTAATAAAATACTCATGAAGACTTCCTCAGAGATACATCCCCGCTGATCACGCGTTGAATGCCATTAGTGGTTTCAAGGAGTAAGTAACCGGCATCATCAACGCCACGTTCAATTCCTTCTAGAGAAATTTTATCTTGTTGAGAAATTTGGCACATCTGGTTTTGATAAATATCCCATTGATTCCAATCTTTTTGAAATGCCTTAAATGAACTTTGTTCAAAAGTTTGGAGAGTATTTCCTAGCTCATTAATGAGAGCTAACCACAATACGTCAGCGTCAATTGATACTTCTTTAGTGATTTGATTGAGGCTGGCCATTGATCTGCCAATATTCTTTTCTATGCCTAAATCTGTTGTTAAATTAATGCCAATACCAATCACAAGCCAAGTCGGTTGGCTTGCATTAATTTGGCCACCCTCAATCAACATGCCACCCAATTTTGCATCGCCCAGGTAGATGTCGTTAGGCCATTTGAGACCCAATCCCAATTCTTTAAGAGTGTCCTCAGTAATACCTGTGCCTTGACTAATCCCTTTAATGACAGCTAAGCCACAAGCCAGGCTTAACCCTGACAGATCAGCAATTGATTTTTTGAATGGGTAAGCCACAGAAAAAGTAAGCGCCTGATTGATGTTGCTGACCCAAGATCTCCCCATCCTACCTCGTCCTGCAGATTGTTTGGCGGCCACCCTGGCAATAGGTTCCCAGAGTGCACCTTCTCTCCAGCGAGACATCAGGTCTTCGTTGGTGGAGGTGCTTTCTTCGACTCTCTCTAGGATCCAATTAATACTCATATCTGTATTGTAGGTACTATGTGCATATGTCAGACAATTTTCAAAGACCGCAACGCTTAAATTGGCCAGATTTGCCCATGCCCACCGCCAGGATGATTGGGTTGGGCTATGTCTTATTAATTATCTATGCCAGCATTTATCCGTATAACTTTAATGTGAGTGTTGGGGCCGATGTATTAGATTGGGTTACTGCCCCGATTCCTAAGTACATCACATCATTCGATGTTTTTACCAATATTTTGGGATATATCCCCCTGGGATTTTTCACTGTATTTGCCGTTTACCCAAGACTAAAACTATATAGGGCGCTGATTGTTGCAATGTTACTAGGCACTCTTTTATCGGGGGTTTTGGAATCATTGCAAACTTGGTTGGGTACTCGTATACCTAGCAATGTTGATTGGTTTGCGAATATTGGGGGCGCTGTATTAGGGGCCTTATTGGCTATGCCATTAGATCCAAAATGGTTATCAGGCAGTGGTTTTCAGCGCCGAAGAATTGAGTGGTTTGGATTTAGAACAAGTGGAATCTTATTAGTATTAGCTTTTCCTTGGGCGCAAATTTATCCTCAGCAAGCATGGCTAGCAATGGGTGATTGGGGTTTTGTTTGGCTTATTCCTGCAATACAAAATACCTCATTTAATTTTGCTGCCATTGAAATGATTACGACCATGCTGGCATGGTTAGGTGCTGGTTTATGTATCAGCCTGACGATGAAGTCAGTTGCGCCTAAACTAAAAATACTATTGGCTTTGTTGTTAATGACGATTATTTTTAAAGCATTGTTTTCTGGAATGCAGTTTGGTATAGATAAGAGTTTTTCTTGGTTAACCCCGCCAGCTTTTTGGGGGATGATTTTTTCAAGTATTTTGTTGGCTGGGTTAGTTCAATTAAAAAGATCTTGGCAGTATGGGTTGGCAATTTTGTTTTTGGGATTAATGATATTTTTAGTAAACGTCTTTCCCAAAAACCCCTATTATTTAGTCACAATTCAAGAGTGGCGTCAGGGGCGCTTGATTCATTTCAACCATTTAATGTCTTGGTTGGCATGGATTTGGCCTATTGGGGCTGCTTTATCACTGGCAAAAGGCTTAAAAGCTAGGTCATCTATATAATTTTCAATATGAGCTATTACAAATACCACTTATTTTTTTGTTTAAACAAGCGTGAGAACGGTGACGACTGTTGTGCTGCACATAATGCAGTTGGGTTATTCGATTATGCAAAGCAGCGTTGTAAGGAGTTATCCTTAAACGGTGAGGGCAAAGTGCGGGTCAATAAAGCAGGTTGTTTAGATCGATGTGCGCATGGACCTGTGATGGTTGTTTACCCAGAAGGTATTTGGTACACAGCAGTTGATCAAGCCGACATTGATGAAATCATTGATAGTCATTTCATTCATGGAAAAGTAGTCGAACGTTTAAAAATTGATTAATCAGTTGATAGGGCACTGAGTGAGTCGCACAATCAAAATTCATTTCCAGGGACCTGTTGGTCTCATTGAGGCGTCTCTAGACTTGCCTGATGAAGTTAGACATACGCCTAGCAGCTATAGACCCAGAGGGATTGCTTTGGTAGCCCATCCGCACCCTTTATTGGGTGGCACGATGGATAACAAGGTCGCTCAAACATTGGCGCGTACGTTTGCGCAACTTGGATATGTCACATTAAGGCCCAACTTTAGGGGTGTTGGAGCTACAGAAGGCGTGCATGATGATGGTAAAGGAGAAGCTCAGGATCTTCTTGCTGTCATAGCGTGGATGAAAGATCCTTTTAGCTGGCAGGGTATTAAAGAATTAGAAGGGCATGCATGGCCGCAACTCGTGGAAGAGTTGCCGTTGGCGATGGCAGGTTTTTCATTCGGTAGCTATGTCAGCAGTTATGTTGTTAAAGAGTTAACTGAAAAGAATGAGGCGCCAGAACGATTAATCATGGTTGGTTCTGCAACTAGCAAGTGGGATGTTGCCCCGGTACCTAAAGACACAATTGTGATTCACGGTGAGGTTGATGATGTCATTCCATTGACCAGTGTCCTTGATTGGGCTAGACCTCAAGAGCTCACTGTTCAAGTTATTCCTGGCGCAGATCATTTTTTTCACCGCAAATTGCATTGCATCAGAGATTTAATTGTTCGTGCATGGCATGGCCAACAAATTCCAGTGGCTGAGAATAAATGATGGATATTCCAGTAGAAGAATCTCTGATTAAATATCCTTGTCATTTTCCGATTAAGGTGATGGGCAAGGCTGTTGATGGATATCAAGAAGCAATTGAAAAAGTGGTCTTAAACTTTGACCCAGAGTTTGACATTACGACCATTGAGCGTAGACCATCTAAAAATGGTAATTACCTAGGTTTAACAGTGACAGTCAGAGTGGTTAGTCGGGAGCAGTTAGATGAACTCTATCGCACCCTATCTACCCACCCAATGGTAAGTGTTGTCCTCTAAATAATGGAGATCGTAATTCGCCACTTGGGGGTGCAGGAGTATTTGCCCACTTATGAGGCAATGAAATCTTTTACGGCAAATCGTTCAGAGAAAACACCTGATGAGATTTGGGTGTTACAACACCCGCCAACATATACATTGGGGCAAGCCGGAGATCCCGCACATTTATTAAAGCCTGATACCAACATACCTTTGGTACCAATCGATCGTGGTGGGCAGATTACCTATCACGGACCCGGTCAGGTGGTTGTGTATTTGTTGCTTGATTTGCGTCGTCGTCGCTTGTTTGTGAGGGATCTGGTTAACAGAATTGAGCAAGCCATTATTGATACCTTGGCTGACTCAGGAGTAGTTGGTGTTAGAAAACCCGGTGCACCAGGAATTTACTTAGAGAAAGCGGAGAATATTCCTGCGGAACTCGTTGGCGCAAAAATTGCTGCATTGGGATTAAAAGTGACTAAGCAATGTTGTTATCATGGCTTAGCTTTGAACGTGGCAATGAATTTGCAGCCATTTGAGGCTATCAACCCTTGTGGTTACGCGGGTTTAAAGACAATTGATCTCCAGACTCTCGGTGTGAGCGACAATATCGATATTGTGGCAAAAAATGTATTGAGCCATTTATCTCAACAATTAGAGGTGCGGTCATGACTAAGGCCTACGATCCAAATCAAAAGCAAAAATCTGCAGATAAAACATCACGCATACCTATTAAGATTGTGCCGATTGAAGAGGTGCTTAAAAAGCCTGATTGGATTCGTGTTAAGGCGGCTTCCGGTAATTCTCGTTTTCATGAGATTAAAAAAATATTGCGTGAAAATCAGTTAGTAACTGTTTGTGAAGAAGCTAGCTGTCCAAATATCGGCGAATGTTTTGGTAAGGGTACTGCGACATTCATGATCATGGGTGACAAGTGTACGCGTCGTTGTCCATTTTGTGATGTGGGACATGGTCGTCCAGATCCATTAGATGTTGATGAGCCAGTTAGCTTAGCTAAAACAATTGCAGCATTAAAGTTGTCTTATGTGGTGATTACCAGCGTTGACCGAGATGATTTACGTGATGGCGGTGCGCAGCACTTTGTTGATTGCATTACTAAAACTAATGAGTTGTCGCCCGAGACCAGAATTGAGGTTTTGGTACCGGATTTCCGCGGCCGCTTGGATAAAGCTTTAGATATTTTTGCCAATGGTTTACCGCATGTCATGAATCACAACCTCGAGACTGTGCCTCGTTTGTATAAAGAGGCTCGCCCAGGTTCAGATTACATGCATTCATTAAAGTTACTGAAAGACTTTAAAGAGCGTTATCCAGATGTGCCAACAAAGAGTGGGTTGATGGTGGGCTTGGGTGAGACTGATGAAGAAATCCTTGAGGTCATGAAGGATATGCGCGCTCACAATATTGATATGCTGACTATTGGTCAGTATCTAGCTCCATCAGGACATCATTTGCCGGTGCGTCGCTATGTGCACCCTGACACATTTGCCATGTTTGAAAAAGAAGCCTATGCGATGGGTTTTACGCATGCTGCAGTTGGTGCAATGGTTCGTTCAAGTTACCATGCAGATCAACAAGCGCACAAAGCAGGTGTTGTTGTGAATTCCAAAGGTAATTTCTAACATACAGCGTTATTTTCTAAATTACATAGTTATTTTCTAGCGGCGCATATCGCAAATTAATTGCTACAATTTTTTATCGCCAACATTGGCTTTGGAAAGGATTGCGATATGGCTAGATGTACAGCACCTGTTCGTGGACATAGCTCATCAGCCGCCGCCGCTGCCTGCCCCGCATGCCGTTACCGCGCTGGCTACCGCTATGGTGGCTACAGCTCGGCCTACTCATCACAAGCTAGTAGCGGAGTTGGCTATAGCGGAGGTAGTGGATCAAGGCCGCGCTGGTCAAAAGCAGGGTCATCCGTGTCATATACGTCTGCCCAAGTTCGATCACTTACACCAATTCGTCAAACAATTGAGACAAAAGCGGTTGAGCAACCTGATCTCCGTGATGTCTTTCTGTGCCATGCCTGGGATGATCGGCAAGGACCAGCAAAAGAGCTGCATGATTTCCTTGAGGCGAGGGGTGTCAAAGTTTGGTTCAGCGAGAAGGATCTTGGTTTAGGTGTGCCCATGATGCGCGCTATCGATAAAGGCTTGGCGAATTCACGAATCGGCCTTGTTCTGGTAACCCCTGCGCTACTTGCTCGACTGCCAAATGAGGGCGTCGCCGACAAGGAGCTTTCGGCATTGTTGGTTGGCAACCAACTTGTTCCCATCGTACATAACACCACATATGATGCCCTCCGTAATATCAGCCCTTTGCTTGCTTCTCGAAGCGGTCTTGATACTTCAGAAGATTCAATGGAGGTAGTAGCGGCAAAAATAGCTGAATTAGTCACTCTTTAAGTTTGTTTCTTCTGATTTCATTGGTTTATAGACCTTGTCATTTATTGACAGGCATCAGTGGTAAGTCCGCCGAAACTTTTGTATTTAACCAAGAAGGCCAGGCTATTAAGCCTATTGCGAATAATTCATATTTCATTACAAACTATGTCTCAAATTAAGATCTACGGCCTTAAGGACTTCCTAAGGGGTCATCAAACCCTTCTATCTTCTGCAATTCATAGGGCGGTAGTGGAAGCCTTAGCTTATCCGGTCGATAAAAAGTTTCATCGCTTCATTGGTCTAAACCAGTCAGAATTTATTTTTCCGACCGATCGCAGCTCTAACTACACCATCATTGAAATTTCGATGTTTGAAGGTCGATCGGTAGAGGCCAAGAAGAATCTGATTCGATTGCTGTTTCAATATGTTGAGCAAGATGTTGGCATTGCTCCACAAGATATCGAAATTACGATCTTTGGAACCCCAAAGCACCACTGGGGTATTCGGGGGCAATGTGGCGATGAGTTGGCTCTGAGCTATAAAGTAAGTGTTTAAGTACTCCGGTCAGGGTTTTGTGCTCAGCCTGATACGTTGCTGACTTTGCAAATGCGTATGCAGTCGTCAATAAAGTGAAAATGGCAAATATGCCTCTAATAAGTCTTAATTTCATCGTGCATTCGTTTGCATCATAAAGACTCGTTTAAGTCCAAGGTGTGATCAACGTGCTCTAGCAATTACCGCTAATGAACCGCTGTACTGATTTGGTTCCCTACCATTAAATGATCCACTAGTACTTGTGGGTACATCCGATCAAATAATGCCTTAGCCTCATCCCTCTCTGCCTTCGTTAGCTCCATGCCAATTAAGGTGGATTTAATCATTACCGCATAGGCCATCATGATTTCGGCTGTGCTGGCTCCACGAACATGAGGCAGAATTTCTTGCAGAGCATCAATGACGATATCCCCTACCTTTTTGGAGTCAATTGTTGCTTTTATGGCTGATAAATCATTCGAGTTAGTTGTCATAAATAAATGGCGGTAAAAATGAAGTATTAGCTATTATGGGCTTTGATTGATTTAATCTGATTTTGCTCACCAGCCAACACTATCGTTGGCTTATGGCCAGGTACTTCGCTTTGATCGATGGCGCCATAAGTGCAAATAATGAGATGGTCGCCAACATGCGCCCTTCTTGCTGCAGCGCCATTGAGTGAAATTACCCCAGAGCCTCTAGGCGCTTTAATAATGTAGGTGGAAAAGCGCTCGCCATTATTGATGTTGTATAACTCAATTTTTTCAAATTCATGCATTTTGGCAGCAATCAGCAAATCCTCATCAATGCCACAGGAGCCTTCGTAATGCAGGTCTGCCTCAGTCACAGTGACGCGATGCAGTTTAGAGATAAGCATGATGTGTTGCATGGATTTCCTAGGGGGATAAATGGGTCTTAATAAGAATGGTGATAGTCAATATTCGTTACTATTGCATAAATGAATTCTCATGGGCTAGAGTTGAAGGCATGAAGCTTTCGAAAAATCTAATTGAACAGGCTATCAAGGGCTCGGCTATGAGTGGCCGATCTGTATCTGAGCAAATCGAACATTGGGCAAGCATTGGCTTGATGGTTGAAGAAAATCCTGATTTGCCATATGACTTTATTAAAGCCGTATTGGATTCTGATCGAGATACCTGTCTTGAAGAATATCGACCTCCTGAGGCCTACTAGCTGGCCATCCAATAGACTATCGCCGAGGCCCATAGGGCCATACATACTACAAACAATCTTTCGGCACTCAAAAGCCCCTTTGGCCTTGGCGCCAAACAGACGCTACAAAATGGCTGATCACCCAAGATATGGGCCCTGCAGTTTTTGCAGGCAATGCGCTTTATGGTGGGCATCAATTTATCGCCATACTAGTGCGCAGTAGAGAGTGGCTAGCACACAAAGAGCCAACATTAAATAAATGGCTACACCGAGTATTTTCTCAAGCATATGAGTTGGAATTGAGTGTCGCTGGAGATACGCGTTCCCAATCCATTGCATTATTGGTTAGCCCATACAAATGTTTATTGGGAATTACTTCAATAGCGCCACTAATGGAGTTGCTAGCGCCTATTGAGATATCGCCATAGAGCGCATGAAAGCGCAAATTATCTGATAGGACAATATAAAAAGGCTTTAAAACCGTATCGTGTTTGAGAAGCTTAATCACTAGTCATGGGTAATTAAATATTTAGAGACTTGAGCATAGTGATTGACGGTCAACGCAGACATCCCTTATTTGTGGGGTTTGCTTAATATAGAGCGCCATGCAAAATGAACTCAGCGTTGTGACGACGCTCCTTTTAGTCTGGGTGTATGTACTTCCACCGCCCCTCAAAAGGTGGGGGATTTTTAATGGCTGCATTCTTGGTGGCGCCATTATCAAGTTGTCGTAATGATTTGCTAGAGGGTTTAATGAATCAGCTTCGGGCAATGCCCGCCATTGCGGATTTATCCAAAGATGATTTGATCTGGCGTTTAGATTGGCTTGGGGATTGTGGTTACCCGATGGTGATTCGGCGTTATGGTCAACCTAGTATTAAGGCGGTCTTTTCACCTTTAGCCTGCGATAAAGACAATCAAGCTAATCTGCTTTTGCCCAGCAGCACTGATCATCACCATCAAAAAGAAGTTTGGCTGGCGATCTCGGCACTACCCATATTGACCGTTGGAAGCCTATGGCAAAACGGATTAAAGATTGCTGAACCAGACTATCAGCTAGAAACTTTTCGTGATCTACAAATTGCTCCAGAAACCACGGCTTTTATTAAGGCCGGCAAGGATATAGATGAAAGCTTTGTATTACCTTTGGCAGCTCATCCGTGGCATCTACTGCATACGCACGCTTATTGCGTGATGGTTGCTTTACCCGATGGCAAGAGATTGATTATTCCTTGCATAGAGCTAATTCGTTTTTACTTTGGGTCATCAGGCAACTTTATTCAAAGGCTCTTTACTGAGCCATTAGGTGCTAATACGCTTTGGAACTCTAAAACATTTGATGCCAAGACCCAGAGTCTGCATTTGGTTCTAGCCGACCGAATCTCGGGAGTCTCCGCTTCAGATATTGGGCGCATTGCTGGTAACCAATTTGCCTGGCGCTCTGCTGCCGGAATCTTTTCCTCTTGCATGAAGGCTTCCTCACAAAAGCAGCTGATCTACCCCTATACGGGATTTCCATATGAGGGTAAGACCGATATAAATGTAAGCGGTAAATGGCTTCCTTTTGGCGACAAAGAGAATGACACCTTTCTTGTTTATCGAATGAATACCTGCACTCATCCCTTCCCGTTTAAGAAATTAACCTACGATTTGGCTGATAGTGGGGTTCGAGCAGGCAATGGGGGTGATGGCAAGTCAAAGGCTGGCGGAACCGCTAGGGGTGGTTCTGATAATGCGCAAGTGGTTAATAAGGAGCCGGGCAATAACAGGGTTCAGCGAAGTGCTGTATTTACCACCAAGACGAAATTTCCCGATTTGGAGAAAAAGCCTGTCTGGCGCATCAAAGCAGAAGCAATGGGGTTGGCAGATGTTTTTCTGAGAAAAGCAAATGGCACTCTGGAGCAAATCGCATTTGGGGAATCAGGCTATGCCACCGATCATGCCGGGCTAGATTTGCAGCAATGCACCCCATGGCAAGAAGATAAGGATGAGCCGTTGCCGCAGTTTGTGATTGATGGCCTCAAGATGCTGGCCGAAGATCCTCAGTATGGCGCTATTGGTTGCGAGTTAAAAGTGGCTTGCCCACCAGGGAAAAGAATCCCGATCTTTAATTTGCCTTATATCGTCAATGAGGATGGCGAGATTGAGGAAGAAAGTATGTTTGTGAAAGAGGGTGGCGGGGTTAGGCAGAGGCGGGGGTGTTGGACATTCATTGGCCCTAAAAAATACCTTCTTAAGGAGGGCGATGATCGCGGAACGATAGTTTCAATTGAGATTGATCATGAGGACGCCAGAGACAAGATGCTGTTTGGTTGCTAAAACAGAATTAGGACTTAGATGCTATGGCAAATGCGAATGGTTATTTCTAGTAATTTCAAGTACATTTGCAGTGGATTAAATTGGAATTAATATGCAAAAAATAATAATTAATAATGAAGATAAAGCGTGGGAAATTTTTGGCAATGCCGCTGAAGGATCTTTTTCTGGTGATATTGCATCAATAGAATTTGCGGGTTGGCCAACTTTAGAGCTCACTTTAAACGGAGGAAAGTTCGACGCTAGCTTAACAGCAGCCGTCATGGAAAATTTAATTGAGGTTCAAAAGAGCCTCAATAGGTCGTACGCTTTATTAAATTACAATATTCATGACTCCAGAAAAAATACATCTGAAGATAGAAATAACATAGAGCTCATTTTTAAGGTAAATAAAGGAAGCTCAGAAATTACTGCTGCGGTTGCAAATGGACTGCAAAACTTGATTACTTCCATTGGGGATAAGATGGACCCTACTCAATTTTTGATTCTTGTTTTAGGTGGTGGACTGCTTTATTTTGGGCAATCCGTATATAAAGCGAGACTTAATAAACAACTCGAAGAGAAGAAGATGGAGGTTGATCTTGCAATTAAAAAAGAGGACACAGACAGATTCCAAATGCTGTCTGATGTGGTAACAAAGAACACTGCTTTGAGAACAATCGCATATGAGTCTGAGGATGCTCAAGCCTCGTTGGTGAAAGCTGCCTCCTATGCCGATAGTGCTACTTTGATGGGAATCAGTGGCATTGGTAAAGTTGAGTACCAAGCATTAACAAAAAACCCTAGATCAAAGTCAAAGGAGGTTCGACTTGATGGCGCATATAAGATTTTGGTTGCAGATCAAGGGCAATCCGAAGGAAGATTCAAGCTCTCAAGTGAATCAAAAGAGTTTACCGCATCACTAGATGAAAATAATTTAGAGCCTGAGGACGTTGATACGTTTAAGAGGGCCTTTTGGGAGCGCACCGAAATTAACTTGGAGATAAATGCAAAATTACTTAGGGGTGAAGTGATTAGCGCCTCAATAGTCGGGGTTAAAAGCCCAGAAGAAATTTAACCTAATTATTTTGTTAAGACCCTCTATTTGAAAAGACCTCAATCAAGTTGTCGTACCACCATGGCATATCATCAAAATCTTTCTTTAGATGGTTGTACCTAACAGCTTTCACTGCAATAGCACTTCTTAATCTCACTCTTAAATCAAGCATTAAATGCGCAATAACTTGCAGCAAATGATGTCTAGTTTCGACGACGGCCCCCTCAATGACATCCTTGGCATTTAAGGCGGTTTCATCAATGCCCATAAAATCGCAAAGATATGAATAGAGTTTCACCGTGGAATTTCTGGTGAACATGAGTTTTGCAAAATGGCGCATTACCAAAAGGTTGTTAATTTCCACTTGATCTAGAGACTCATCCAAAAGCTTTTGGCTGAGGTTGTCCAGGAATTTACCAACATCCCTGCTTACATAATTGGGTCGTATTGATGATGACTTACTCAGATCAAATCCACAGTGATGGCATTCCCGTATTGAAATTGTGATGACGTATTGAGCATGTCTCATGTCATTGCGATGAAATGCCACTCCATGACTGCAATGAGGACATCTATCATGCAGCATGCAATTATGGATTGTGCAAATGGTATTAAATGCTATTCGCCAAGATTTTCTAAAGTATGGCTCCTTATCTGTAGCCAGGCATTTAGGACAAAATTGAAGACCAAAGCCTTCAAATTTGCGGTGATGAAGCTTGAGACTTTGAATCCATGCAAGCGTCCCAGAGGCTCTATGTCGGTGATATAGGATTCCTTGGTAACTTTGCAATGTTGTATTCATGACTTGCTCATTAGTTGCCCCGGTGCGATCAGATAGTTCCGTAATGAGCCAATCGGGAGCCAAGCGATCAATATCTCTATTCCAGACCTGAAGTCGATTGCCAAAAATCAGATTGCAAAAGGTTTGTACTTTTAGGCCATGACTGTGAGCTAGACGCACAAGCCATGATGAAAGCAATTCATCAGGCAGTGGTTTGAAATGAATGGGCCACAGTGGTGATGTCAGCCCTTTCATTTTTCTTCTTACCTTCTAGGCTCTTTACGCCGATTGCTGGGATTGACCCAACCAATTTTGCCAAGCGCCTTTTTATCAATCACCTCGACGCCGGATTCAATGGCGCAAATACTTGCAGCCACCATAATTCGCGATACTTCGCCAAGGTAGCCTTCGCTCATGGAATAAATCAGATCAACTACCGCCGGCTCATCGGCAAAGTTTGATGGGTTTTTGAGCGGAATGGCCATCTCAAAAGTACAGAGCAGGTTTAAGAACTCATCATCATTGCTCCAGCGTGGCAATATCACTCGATCAAAGCGGTTCGATAGCTGTAAGTCCGTCTGAATCGCCCTAAAAGCATCTTGGGTGCCCACTCCAACAATCGGAATTTGCAATTCATTGCCAAGGTATTTAATGACGTTCAGAAATGCCCGCTGCTTAGTCATCACGCCAGCTAGGATGTGGTGGATCTCATCAATGACGAGCATCTTTAGACCTACGGCTTTAAGTAGCTTAATGACTTGAAATTGCTTTTTATCAGGCCGATCGGCTGATTTATACGGGGCAAAGAGTAATTCGAGAATAGCGTTGTAAAAACGGTTTTCATCTGGCACGGGTGGCGCTTGCATATACAGCACCGGAATAATAGATGCATCCCCCTCACGATTTTCTTGTGGCTTATGTTGATTGCAAAAGCGTTTAACCAGCATGGTTTTGCCATTATTGGTATCGCCAATAATGAGTAGGTTTGGCATGCGGTGCTTAAGAGGTTCGGTCAGCAAATCCTCTAAGCGCTTGATCGCATCATCAGCTCCAGGATAGGAAAGCCATCTAGGCGAGCGAATATAGTCAATACGCTGCGCATCGGTTTTATCAAGATAAGCCGCAGTCTTTTTGGCAAGATGGGGATAAAGCTCACTCATGAGTCATCCTCTTGCATATCATCAATCTCAAAGGTGCGCACTACCCTTTTTGGCGTAGCCCCTTTTTTGGTATTTGCTGATTCTGTATCTGGGTCTGATTGAGTCGGCTTGGACTCTTGTGACAGATGCGTCTTGGCGCTCTGAATGCCAATGCGCCTGCGCTGCGCTTCTTTGCGTACGGCTTTAGTTTCTTTCTTGGCTTTTTCAACCACTTCCTGGATCTTGTCATATGCGCTAAAGATGAGGTTTTCATCAATAGGCATATCAGGATAGCTTTCTTCTGCCCGCTTTTCCGCTTTACGCCACTCCCAAATACTGACTGCGGGGTGAGAGGTATTGCGGTACGGTATTTGATAATGCTGCTCTACTTCGGGATCGTAAAACCAGATGCTGCTGATGTCCCTTGGGTCTCGTCTGCATAAGAACTTGTGTTTGGCTTTAGAGTTTTCTGGGTCTTGGGCATTAATCCAGCGGCGCAGGACATCATGTTGATACTCAATATGATCCCAAACAATGCCATAGGGTTGTACTGTTCTGATTTCATAAGGCATGAGATCGAGTTTGAGACGCTGCTCATCGGTGATGATGGGCGGCATCCCAATGCCCTTGACTTGATCGTTACCAAAAATACCCTCTTCCCATTTAGCAAGCGGTGATTTGCCGATTTGAGAGTGTTTTTTCTGGTGGTAAATCTGTGTGCATAAAATCGTAAAACAGCGCTCAAACTCCGACAGACTCATAACAGCTTCTTTATCTGAGTTGTAGGTACCGCGCATTTTCGGATTAGAAAAAGTAGCTCCAGGCAGCGCCTTGATTTCTTCATTGAGGGTGCCCAGTAAGCTTTCAATATGGCCACCATAGTGTGGGGTTTTTACCGGTCGCCACTCTAGGGTGATGCCATATTCCTCGCACGCTTTTTTAAGCATATTGCCCCGAAACTCTCTGGCGTTATCGGCCAAAATGGTCCTAGGCTTTCCCCAGCAGGGCCACTTCGTTTCAATATCAAATTGGGCCAGCCAAGACTCTTTCCTTAAAAATGCATGAGATAGGCAAAGACCTGTAGATAAATTGCCGGGCGGATCAAAGGAGATATAAAAGCCCAAGATCATTCTGGAGTAGACATCCATGATGAGTGTGAGCCAAGGCCTGCCAATGGGCTGGCGACTGACATCATCGACCAAAATCATATCGACCAAGGTGTGATCGATCTGGGTAAGTGCTAGCGGAAAGTCTGCCCCTGGAATATGGCCTTTAATAGGCGCATATTTATCGCGTGCTGCTTTATTGCCTTCCCGGGCTTTTAGTTTTTCGTAGCTACCCAGTCCTTTAATGCGATTGCGGATAGTGTTTGGATGAGGGGCGGCAATACCTTCTTTGGCGCAGGCCTTGCATATCTCCATAATCACTTTAGCGGCAGATTTTTTCTGCTTAGTTAAAAAATGAATATCAATACAGCTGGTGATGATGCTATTGAGCTTTTCATCTAAAAGCGTTTTGCCTTTGTCAGATCTCGTTTGCCGAATGAGTGCGCTCACCGTTCCCATAGTTTCAAAATTACGTAGCCAGTTATAGATGCTCGTGTAATGCACTCCAGAGACTTTTGCAAGCTCTTTAATTTGAGTAGTAGTTCGATTGGGGTTGTTAATGAGTGATTTGATGAGCTCATATTTGAGCTTGGCTTTTGCAAGGGCTTTGGGGTCTTGCGCGCTGAGGTCTTTAGAGGCTACTTTACGTTTGGCTTGTGGTGGCAAAAGCTCTGATATGGGCGCTTCGGTAAGCTCCCCGGTATCACCATCGCACAAAACAACGGTTTCAAAATTGGTTGATTCTTGTTTGATGATGTAGGTTTTGCCACGGTATTGCACTAGATTGCCATAGCTCAGCACCAACGGATTTGATTTCGCCTCGTTCAAGATTTGCTCCAGATGACCGATTGCATGTTCAGGTCTTGGTAGAGATCAACATCAATTTGATGTGTTGCTATGAGATGCCATAGCGTAGGCATTAAAAGTGCCTGAGCATACTTATCAGGATCAATTGAGGAAAGCAGCGCTGCTGGTGTTGATTGGCCCAAGTGCGCAAGGCGCTCCAGTAGCAAATAAATATCGTGCTCTTGGGGTTTTTGAAACTTAAACCCTGTTAAAAATCGGCAATTAGCAAGGTATGGAGTTCTGACCTCAACCTCGGTAATGAGGCGATAGCGCCAGCCTAAAGTCTTGGCATGGCGTATACCTGCTTTGAACTTAGGTTTGTAGTCATGCCAGTTTTCAAAAATATCGGAACGGTATTTAACTTCACAGAGCCATGGCGTGAGTTTGAGATCGGGTTTAAACAGCACTAAGACGTCGGGAGTGTGCTTTCGCGATTTGCCACTAGCATCTTTCCAGTGAATCACTTTTGGTTGGACCTCAAAGTGTTCCACATCAGGGTGAAATTCCAAGAGTGTTAGAAAGTCGCGCTCTAGCGTAGATTCAAACTGCGCATCGCCAATGGATTTATCCGAAGCGTGAACGCCTGTGACATTGCGGTAATTCTTGGGAATTTTCCGAACAGGCATTATGAAAACTCATTAGAAATTATTTATGTACAGACTATTTCTAATCTCAATCCACAGTAACCCCTTAAATATGGGAGAGTGGATTTACCTATTTCGGTATTGATCCATCATAGAACAAAATTGATCTTCGTCATTGAAAATTTTTTGATTTTGCAATCGCAAATTGCTTTAAAAAAATACCAATCTAACAATTGAGTTGTAGCCAATAAAGGCAGTTAGCGCATGAAATTTGACTTAATCATTATTGGCGAGGGGCTTGCTGCCCTCTCTTTAATTTTGCATTTGCCTGAAAACCTCAAGATTGGCGTTATTTCTCGCAACAAGCATTCGGAATCTTCTAGCTTTTATGCTCAAGGCGGAATATCGGCCGTGTATTCGGCCGAAGATAATTTAGAGAAGCACGTCCAAGATACATTGATTGCCGGCGATGGTTTGTGCGATGAAAAAGTAGTTAAGCAAATAGTTGCCCAGGGCCCATCTGCGCTGCAATGGTTAATTGATTCGGGAATTCCTTTTACCGAAGAGGATGGATTAATTCACTTGACTAGAGAAGGTGGCCACAGCGAAAGGCGTGTCGCACATGTTGATGACATGACAGGTCGCGCCATTATGCAAACGCTCGTTCAAAAAGTAAGCCTTCTTCCCAATATTGTTTGGATTAGGCAGCATGAAGCATTGGAGTTGTTATCCGATGGAAGCTCAGTTTCCGGAGTGATCACTCAAAGCCTGATTGATCAAGAAATTTCTATTTTCTACTCACCAAAGATCGTGCTAGCTACTGGGGGAGTCACAGGGCTCTACCCATACGCCACTAACCCAACTGCGGGTAAGGGTGAAGCCATTGCAATGGCTTGGAGAGCTGGGGCCACTATTGAAAATTTGGAGTTTATCCAATTTCATCCAACAGCGTTTCTTGTGAATGGCAAGGTTGTGAGCTTAATTACTGAGGCCGTCAGGGGTGAAGGCGGTTATTTATATAACTCTGAAAATATTCGATTCATGGAGCAATATTCTTCGCAAAAAGAATTAGCGCCGCGAGATGTGGTTTCACGTGCAATTTATTCGGAGATGAAAATTCATAATTCATCCCATGTATCTCTGGATATTTCATACAAAGGAGCCTCATTTGTAGAGCAACATTTCCCTAATCTCACGAAGCTAACCAATGCTTATGGGGTTGATCTGTCAACCTCAAGAGTTCCAGTATCTCCTGCGGCGCACTATACCTGTGGCGGTATTGGCGCAGATGTAACGGGAAAAACTTCGGTTGGGGGTTTGTATGCCATTGGAGAGGTTGCCAATTCTGGGTTGCATGGAGCAAATCGCTTAGCCAGTAATTCATTGCTCGAATGTGTGGTGATGGGCCGTGCGTGCGCGCAATCCATCCAATCTTGTAGTGCCTCGATTGCTAATCACAGCCCCCCAAGGCCGCTCGATGCAATCGAAACTTCGTTGACCGATGAAATCCTAGGGGAATTAAGGACGATCCTGTGGTCTAGTGCTGGGATAGTGCGCACTGACGCAGGGTTAAACCAGGGCCTGAAACAACTAGTGGAGATTGAGGGGCGACAACAGCGCCTCAAACCATATGGGCAAGCACTAAGAAATCGCAACATTTTTGATGCTGCCAGTCTAATGCTACAAAGCGCTGCGGCACGCAAAGAGTCCCGAGGTGGGCACTTCAACGAGGACCACCCATTGCAGTCTCAGCCTCAGAAGACATCAATTGATGGCTTAGTTAAATCGTATTGCGGGGCTTAGTCAGATGATTGCCCTCATCATCGGTGGAATTATTGCGGGCCTTCTCGCTGGGCTCTTTGGTATTGGTGGAGGCGCCCTAGTTATCCCAATATTGATCGCCATTTATAAATCTTCTGGCATGAATCCCACCGATTCCATTCGACTGGCTTTTGGTACCTCACTTGCAATTATGGCCTTTACGGGACTGTCGTCGTTTTTAAGTCATATGAAAGCGGGTAATGTAGATTTAGCCTGGTTTAAAAAGCTCTATCTTGCTTCTGGAGTTGGTGCGTTTGTCGGGGCTTTGGTTGCAACTCATATCCCAGGGATTTGGCTCACCATTGCGCTAGCAGGCATGCTTTTTTATTTTGGAATCAAGCTGTTGGGATTGTTAAGCAGTAGCTTGGAGGCCTCGCCAATATTTGTGCGTTTTTATCCTGTCGCTGGATTTTTCTCGGGCGCTACGTATTCGTTGGCGGGTCTTGGCGGCGCATCGGTGATGACCTTTTATTTAATGAAGGTGGGCCTGCCATTACGCCAAGCCATTGGCACGGCTACCGGCGTCATATTGCCCATCTCGGTAGGAGCAGTTACGGGTTTTGGTATTACTTCGGGCATCCCACACGATTGGCGCTGGGGATACATTGATTTATATGCTTTGCTAGTGATGAGCGCATGCTCTATTCCGGCTTCTAAATTGGGGGTGCGCTTGGCTGGGCTGATTCCAACCGATCGCTTGCGAAAAGCATTCGGGCTCTTGATGGTGGGCCTTGCCATTAAGACTGCGGCGGTCATGGTTCTCTAATCCCTATGCGATATTTACTTTTCATTTCTTAAGGTCCTTATGCAAACGATAATAATTTCCTCTTGGACCCAATTTATTGAGTTGACCTCTTCGTTTGATGGCTGGATCTTTCGTGGACAAGAGAATGCTAGCTGGTCACTTAACACCTCTTTATCGCGTTATCTAAGTCAATACATACCTGATGCTAGTCAGTGGCCCACCAGAGAAGAGCGAGCATTGCGAATCTTTCGGCGCAAGGCTCATAACTTTTTGGATGACCCTAGCGTATTAGAGGACGACTTGCGCTGCCTCGCCTTAATGCAGCACCATGGCTCTCCCACGAGGATGCTTGACTTTACTAAGTCTCCTTTTGTGGCAGCCTACTTTGCACTGTGTGATGCCAGCTCTGACTGTGCTGTTTTCGCCTTAGATACCCCAAGGCTTTGGAGGCAGGCTCCCGCAGGGAGCCCTGAGCTCACTAGAAAATCAGTTGACCCAAGACTAAAAGGTAATTTTGCCAAGTATTTTTTACCCAATACCCACCAAATGCTGTGGGTGGGTGAGCCTCGTCAAATGGATCGAAGGTTAGTCGCTCAATCGGGAACTTTTGTCATGCCTGGAGTTTTAGATAAGTCTCTGGATCAGATCATTGGCAATTATGAGGCCGGCGTGGATCTAATTCAGAAAGTCGTGTTGTCTTGGTCAATGAGATCTGAAGCCATGCAAGCTCTTTATCGCATGAACATTACTCACTCCACTTTGTTTCCTGATTTAGATGGACTGGCCAGATCAATGGCTTATGAACTAGAGATGTTTTGGGTGGGTTATGAGCTTAATGCCCATATATAGACAATGGAAATTTTTTAACCAAACAACCAAAAACCATGCAAGTAACTTGAGCATGAGACTTTCGAATCTATTACATATTGCCGTATTTCACTTAATGAAAGTAAATTAATTCTCATGTTTGATGCAAGAATCTTTTTGGTATTAATAGCGCTGCTAATTTTGAGTGTTCTTTCTGAATTTATTAAATTTTTTAAGCTTGATTTAATTACGGCAATACAAGTTATTGGCTATTTGACTTTACTGGGTTTTGGCGCATACTTTTTAGTTGGTTATTTAAACCAAGATCTATTGCTGATAGCGCCTTTGTTGGCAGTTGGTCTCTATGCTTGTTTTATGCCTGCTTACGATTTTTGGTCCACAGCAGCAATAAAATCTGCTGGACTCTATGGATATCAAACAGGACAGGTAATGTGGTATGCAGATGGGTTCTACCAATTTGTAATTGCGTTTGGGATTCTTGTGGGTGGATATGGACTAATTTATTTTTTTGATAAAAGTGAGGGGTAATATGGCCTTATATAAAGACGACGGCTATATCGGTAAAAGTTCTGATGTTGCTTTTGATAAGGAGCACAAACCAGGCGAAACTCCGCCGCACTCGGGAATTTACAGATGTACCGGATGCGGGCGTGAAATAGTCGCGGAAGCCTCAAGAACATTCCCGCCTCAAAATCACCATCAACATACGGCATTCCAGGGAATAATTCGCTGGAAAATGATTGTATATGCTGATCATCGGCCAAAATAGGGGGCAAACGAAATCGAAGTTTGTTGCCAGAGATCAGCTTGTTAGCATTCGGATCTCTTGCAATTTTTAAGATGGTGAATTCATTTGCTAAACCGCCTTCTTGCGGTTGGTTGCAAGAATAATCAAAAGCAACTGTAAGCAAAGATAAATTGAAATTGCCAATGGGATAGCCCCTATGGCCGACCTTTCGGGAATCAATGAGTCAAAACAGTTAACAGTTAATGCCAAGATGGTCAGTCTCTCTAGGTATGGGTGAAGGCTTACACCATTGGCAGGTAATTGACTAACTTTATGCAATTGAATTAAGTCAAATTTTGTGATGGCCGCCTTTTGTCTCTGATTAAGGGAGTCCGCCCAATGGAGTCGCCTTCTTAAAATTGGTATTTTCGAAATATGAGGTGCAATCAACACTGTTGCCGCTAGGGATACCATAAGGTAGAACATCTGAAACTTAACCCACGGCGCAAAACTTCTTGCAAAGAGAATGCAAATAAGGGGTGTAAACAAAAGAATTATGAAGAAAGCGGCTCTACTATGTATATTGAAGTTTGAGCTTTCAAATTTAACCTTTTTAAGGTGTTTGAAAATACCACTGTATTTCCTAGCCTGGTTACAAATTAACTCTGTAATAATTCGAAAATAACGCTGTAAAAATGGAGACAACTGCTTGTTCATAAGAAATTACCTTTGGAATTCACAGTTGTTTAATTAAACAACAGCCAGCATTGCAGTTGAAAAATCTCTAGCTATTGTCCGCTAAAGATTTTTCAATAACCTGGTGGAATTCAGACCAATCAGGTTCTCCAACGTAGCGCTTGATGATTTTTCCTTGTTTGTTAATGACAAGCGTAGTTGGCGTAAGTTGTATTTTTCCAAAAGACTTCGCCGCACTCCCATCCGAATCCATTGCCACAATGAATGGTAGTTTTCTAGTTTCTGCAAAATTAACAACGTACATGGGTGGGTCATAAGACATAGCCAGAGCCATGAACTCTAGACCTTTGCCTTGATACTTATTGTAGGTTTCTACAAGTTGAGGCATTTCTTTAACGCACGTTGTGCAACTAGTTGCCCAGAAGTTGATGATTGTGACTTTGCCTTTAAAGTCATCTTGAGTAATGGTTTTGCCAGAAATCTCAGATACCTTAAAAGCAGGCATCGCTTGTTGTGTGTTTGATGAGCAGGCAATCAAGGTGCTAAATAAAGCAATCAATACAACTGAGAAAAACTGACGAATATTCATAAATACGCTCAAATTCATGGGAGTGGGCATAATCCTATTTTATGCAAATTACACATTCCATGTTGTTCAAATTATTTACTTCAATACTAGTTGGATTATCTTTAGTGGCTTGTACGCCATCCTTGGATTGGAGAACAGTGCGCTCTGATGATTTATTGTATGAAGCGCTATATCCAGGTAAGCCTAGTAGAGCAGAAAAAACAATGATGTTTGATGGTCAAAAATTAATCATGACCATGGAGGCATCTCGGGTTAATGACACTTTATTTGCCGTAGGTGTTATTAATGTTCCAACCGCAGCAAAAGCTATCGATCTCAAAGCGCTAAAAGATTTTTTGCAAAATGGGATGTTGAGTAATCTCAAGACTGAACAAAAAATTACTCCGGCAATAATCAGCATTAAAACTGCAGGACAGCCTAGTTATGATTTGCCAGCACTTGAGTGGGTAATTCAGGGTATTGGCCCTGATGGGCAGCAGCGATTATTAAGGTTTAGAGTTGTTCAACGCAATTTGCCGGATGGGCAAATACAGATTTATCAGCAAAGTATTTTGCAAGCTATTAAAGGTAATACCCCAACAGAAAAAATATTGCGTTCTGATGAGCATGAAATGTTTTTCACAGGGTTTAAGCCATATTAAAAAGCAGATAAAAAAGATATGACTAATCAGCCGAATTTACCAATGCGAGGGGCGTGGGCGTTAAGAGTCTTTGCTTGTTTTGCATTCGGATATTTTTTGTCATACGCATTCAGATCTGTTAACGCTGTCATTGCTCCAGAGCTAATGCAGGATTTAAATATCAGCAATTCACAATTGGGTCTTTTATCTGCTGCATATTTCATCGGCTTTTCTACGATGCAAATTCCACTGGGTGTGGCGCTTGATAAGTTTGGAGTGCGTCGCACAGAAAGTGTTTTACTGCTGATTGCATTAATTGGCGCCATTACTTTTGCTTATGCAGAAACTCTACTGGGTTTAACCATTGGTAGGCTATTGATTGGTGTAGGGGTCTCTGCTTGCTTGATGGCATCTTTCACGGCATACCGTCGATGGTTCGCTATTGAGCAACAGGGGCAACTAGCTTCTGCCATGTTGGTATTTGGAACCATGGGGGCATTAGTCACAACTGTGCCAGTGCAGTTGGCGCTGCCGCACATAGGTTGGCGAGGCGTGTTTTGGGTGACGGCGTTATTGGTGGCTTTGAGCTTTATTGCAATCAGATTTGGTTTGCCAACATTTGATGATCATCCAAAATCTAATAATCAAGATTCAAGCGGTGAAGAAAAATCATTTAGCCTAAAAGATATTTTGCGGCATTCATTCTTTATCAGAATGTTGCCAATCGGTATTATTAATCATGGTGGATTTTTGTCATTACAAACTTTATGGATTGGTCCATGGATGATTCAAGTACTAGGGTATGACCCAGAGCAAAGCGCTCAAATTTTATTTTTGTTTAATGGTGTGATGCTACTAGGTTATGCATTCAATGCATGGTTCATACCAAGAGCTAATTGCAAAGGTTACAAAACGCTTAACTACATCAAGTGGTTGTTAGCAGTTGGATTGGTGGCGCAGTTCTTTGCTATTACTCTCACTACTCAATATAGCTGGTTGCTTTGGATACTCTTAGCTGTAACAGCCACAGGCCATATCTTGGGCCAAAGCACAGTTATTACAGTTTTCCCAACACGCAATGCAGGTATAGCAAGTACTAGTTATAACTTGCTGATATTTGTGGGTGCTTTTATTTTCCAATGGGGCATTGGTTGGGGCATTGATTTACTTACCGCAGCGGGCACTGAAAAACCAGATGCCTTCAGGCAAGTATTTTTCGCCTTTTTAATACTGCAAGTAATTTCATATATTTGGTTTTTGTTTTACCCCAAACCACTCAAGCATCATTTGATGGGTAGTTAAAACCAAATTAAGAGACAGAACTAATTAATAACTAAAAATTATTTCTTACTCTCTAGGGCATTTACCTTTGCTTCTAGTTCTTCAAGTTTTGCGCGTGTTTTTGCCAACACTTGAGTTTGGAGATCGAATTCTTCGCGCGTGACCAAATCAAGTTTTTGAAAACCTTGAGTCATCAGACTGCGGACATTCTTTTCCATATCTTTTGCTGGTGATTGTCGAATGGCGTCGCCCACTTTGTTTTGCATGTCGTTAGCAATCGTTTGCATCTTTTGCATGATGTCTTGCGGATTCATGGCGTCTCCAGATAAATCTTGAATGTTCTCTTTTTACCAAATTTACGAAAATAGTATGCACCAAAATGAGGCACAATGTTGGTGCATGAGGCATTAACAAATTTGGTGCAAGAAACAATTAAAAAGAAATAAAAATAATTTATTTGGTGCAAGTACATGAAATCATTAACAAAAAATAAACTGGCACACCTTTTGCTTAATAACCTGCAAGGAGTTTCCCTTTGATTGTTTATTAGGAGTGCAACACATGAAAACTTACTTAACTCTCTCAGCGATCGCATTAGCTGCAGCTGCAACTTTATCTTCTGGCGCTGTGATGGCTGCTGATCCAGCACCGGCTG